>OHQM01000095.1_pt1 | contig 53630 bp, 44 predicted proteins | sample 1577941 | NCBI WGS metagenome assembly OHQM01 (sample SAMEA3879604, study PRJEB24766) | human gut metagenome | biome: human-associated habitat; feature: feces | place: USA | collected 1985/1987
CCATGGAAGCCGATTTTCCGACCACAACTAGGCTACACCTTTTGCCGCAAAGGGTGTAGCCTTACATACAAAAGGGTGTAGCCATCCGGAGTAAATGGTGTAGCCCTTTTGGAAGTGCCCTTACAGGTACTTGTGGATGGGATTAAATGATATGATTAGAATTATTTTTATTAAACACTTTGTTCTTTCGAAAATCCCCCTTATCTTTGTGCCCATTAAACGAACGATTAATAGTATATTTTGTTCTATTAAGTCTTTTGTTTACAGTATATTAGAAGTCGAGAACTGTGCTTTTTCAGCAAAATCAGCTTTTCCAGTCTTCAAAAGTGCCTGTTTGCACTTCCTGCGATAGGGAGTCTGAATTTAGGCCGTTGAACGTAGCAAATTCACCATCACGGATTTACGTTTTAACCGGAAGGAATTTTCATTCCCCGGTGTCCCCAAGAAATATCCAGACGAGAACAGTTAATCATTCATGAGCTCTCAATCTTCCATTCTGAATTCTGAATATCATTGGTATGCTTTGCGTATCACCTATAGCCGGGAACTCGTTCTGAAAGAGTTTTTGGACAAGAATAATATCGAAAACTTCATTCCTATGCGTTATGAATATGTAACGCGGAAGGAGCAACGTATTCGTAAACTCGTTCCTGCCATACATAACCTGGTTTTCATTTATTCCACTCGTAAGAAGATTGACGAAATAAAGGAGGAAAATGCTGTTCTTTTACCTCTTCGCTATATCATGGATCGTGAGACGAAGCAGCCGATTATCGTTCCTGAAATCCAAATGCGCCACTTTATAGCCATCGCCGGCTCTTACGACCAACAAGTAATTTACTTGCCGCCTACGGAATATTCCATGCAGAAAGGAGATCGTGTCCGCATCACTGGTGGGGTTTTCGAAGGTGTCGAAGGTATATTTGTTCGTGTAAAAGGTGATCGTCGGGTAGTTGTTTCTATTCAGGGGGTTATGGCAGTAGCTACCACTTTTATTCATCCCTCTCTTATTGTTCCGGTAACAGAAGAATAATTCATAATTCTGCACATTGTACTTTGTTACTTATACGCTTTGTAATTCGTAGTTCATAATTTGTAATTTTAATTGTATGAAGTCTCAAATCGATGCTTTGCGTCAACTCACGCATGAGCTTCTTTATCTTGGTATGGATGGTGAACCCATTTATGCGGATCGTTTTCGTCAACTAAATTCAGATGTTTATAATCAGGCGGAAGCCTTGTATCAGAAAAAAGCTCGGAATGATGAAGAAGAAGCGACTCTTTGTGTTACTCTCTTGAAAGCTTATAGTGCTACGATTTATGATCGTGGCGATAAAGGAGAAAAAGTTCAAATACTGCTTGATCGTAGTTGGGAGGTTCAGAATAAAATATCTGATTCTTTGTTGAAATGCCAATTGTTGGTGGTTTGCTATGGAGAGACGTCCGATGAGGAGTTGGCGAAAGAAGCACGTGCGATTATGAATGGCTGGGGTGATTCTCTAAATATAGAACAACAAGATATTTGGACTGAATTTCAGAATATTGCAAGTAACTTGTATCTGCATTAATATCTATTGGTATTTGTTTTGGATAAGCACTATGTTTTGGCTAAATCTAGTATTCTTATCTTCGCTGTCGTTTTTTTATTTAAGTATTATGTACAATAGTGAAGAGTTTACAGAGGGCTTTTAATACCAAGTAGAGGTTTTGTTTTATGTTGAGTTGATTAACCCTATAGATAATGAACAGAATTCTGTACAGTTCAAGGATGGTGGGGCATTAGACTTGCTTATTATATATGAGAATCAAGTTCTGCAAGGCTTGCATACAAAGTAGAGACAAGAATGTGGAGAGTTTTCTTGAATCAATCAAACTGTATTGCTTGGAGTACTCTTATGACAAATGCCTGATACCGAACGTCTTTGAGACGAAAGGGATACCCAATTTTTCATCTAGAGAAGCGATAGTAGAAAGTTCCGTTTGTAGTTAGTGAATACATGAGAGAGGTGTTGGACTATTTTGGTAAATTTTGAGGTGGTGCTTTGGTTATATAAAGGACGGAAATTACCTAATAGCTAATAATGTCATAGAACAGACTATTTGGAAATTGTCACCCACTGTAATAGTATGTCCCTTTTTGGTTGTAAGAGTAAAAAATAGTCTGATTCTTGAATTGTCTAAAAGGGAACCTCCTGTGAATAAGGATTGTGAGATATCTGAATTGGATGCTAACCTATGATGGGGGGATAATTCTTTATAAATAAACTTACTATTATATATGAACATAACTTTTATTATTCAAGCTAGATTAGGGTCAACCCGCCTTCCTGGTAAAATATTGTTGCCTTTTTATGAAGGTAAATCTATTTTAGAACTAATGATTGACAAATTGTCTGTTGTTTCTAAAAATATAGTTCTAGCAACATCAACCAATGAACTAGATAATGGACTAGAATTGTTTGCAAAGAAGCATTGTATAGTTTGTTTTCGGGGCGATGAGAATGATGTTTTGTCTCGTTTTATAGATGCTGCTTCTGAAAATGATGTACGGCACCTTATCAGAGTCTGTTCTGATAATCCTTTTTTAGATTTGGAATCTATACGAACATTAATATCTAGTATTGAAACTTCTTCGGAAGCTTATGATTATATTAGTTTTAAAGTTCAAGGTTCTCCCTCTATAAAAACTCATTATGGTTTTTGGACTGAATATGTTTCACTTTCTGCGTTAGAGAAAGTGAAACAATTGACAAGTGAAAACTTGTATCATGAGCATGTGACTAATTATATTTATACTCATCCTGATATGTTTAGAATCAAGTGGCTGCCGGTTTGTGATACATTGAATGATTCTCTTCATATTCGTTTGACGATAGATACTGCTGAAGATTTTAAAAATGCGCAAACTGTATATAGCGATTTGTGTCAATCCGATCCATATCCGACAATAAAGGCTATTGTGGATTATTTGAACTCTCATCCTTTTTATTACCAGTCTATGCATAATCAAATAATTAAAAATACAAAATAATGAAAGAGGTCTATATAATTGGAGAGATAGGACAGAATCACAATGGCTCTGTTGATATAGCGAAACTGATAGTAGAGTTGGTATCGCGTCCTGTAAAAGAAGATGTTTTTGGTTTGGATCTAAAACCCATGAATGCGGTAAAAATGACTAAGCGTGATCTGAATGAAGAGTTGACTATGTCACAAATGAATCGCATTTATGACACACCTCATTCATTTGGCCGTACTTATGGTGAACATCGGGCATTTCTTGAACTTTCCAATGAGGAGCATTTTGAAGTATATAAATATGCAAAATCATTAGGATTGGATTTTGTAGAGACACTTTGTGCTGTAGGTTGTTTGTCATTACTGAAATTGTTTACTCCTGACGCTTTAAAAATTGCTAGTCGTGATTTGACAAACTTGCCTTTACTTAGGGCTATGGCCGAAACCAAGATACCTATTATTCTTTCTACGGGTATGGCTGGAAAGAAAGAATTGGATGATGCGTTGGAGGCGATTACCAGATATCATTCGGATATATCTATTCTCCATTGTGTATCTCAGTATCCTACGGAACCTGACAATTTGAATCTCAAAAGCATTGCATATCTGAAGAAACATTATAACCAATATCGCATAGGATTTTCTGACCATACAATTGGCATATCTGCCCCAATAGTTGCAGTGGGTATGGGGGCTGAAATAATAGAAAAACATGTGACCATTGACAGACGTATGAAAGGGACGGACCAAGCAGGTTCTTTAGGTCCCGATGGTGTAGGCCGTATGATACGTGACATTCGGGTTGCTGAACATTGGATGGGGACGGAAGATTTATATATTGATAAAAGTGTGACTGCTACAAAAATAAAATTGGAACGTTCTATTGCATCGAAACGACCTTTAAAAAGGGGAGATGTAATTCGGGAGGATGATTTACACATGTTGAGTCCAGGGGATGGGTATAAATGGAATCAGTTATCTGAAGTTGTGGGGAAGATTGTGAAAGAGGATATTCCTGCTAATGAAATCATTTATCCTAATTTTTTTGCTTAATTATGAAATTAAGATTGATATTATGTTACCAAAATTGATATTGACTGACATAGATGGTGTTTGGACAGATGGCGGTATGTATTATGATCAAACGGGTAACGAATGGAAAAAATTTCATACTTATGATAGTGCAGGGGTGCTCTTAGCACATGAATGCAATATTCCTGTTGGTATTATAACAGGAGAGAATACGGAAATAGTGCAGCGCAGAGCAGAAAAGTTGAAGATAGATTATTTGTTTCAGGGTGTAAAAAATAAGTTGGCAGTTGCGGTTGATTTGTGTAAGACGTTGGGTATACAATTGGCAGATGTCGCTTATATAGGGGATGATATTCCGGATGTTGAATTACTTGAGAAGGTTATGTGGAGTGCAGCTCCACTCAATGCTCCCTACTTTATACGCTTAAAGGTTAAGTATGTGACTCAACTGAGAGGAGGGGAAGGAGCTTTTCGTGATTTTGTAGAGCATCTCTTATGTAATCCGAGAAATGAAAATCTCATCTGAGCAATGTTGATATAGATAAAGTTTAGGAGTCTAATGCTGAAAAAATTATTTACTAATACGCTTCTTTTTGGTATAGCGCCTTATGTTCCTAAAATTGTATCTGTTTTTCTGCTTCCAGTGATGACCAAATATTTGACGGCAACAGATTATGGAATAGCAGGAGTAATAGATGCTTATACACAAGGATTAACAGCTTTATCTACATTAGGCTTTTCGAGCGTTTTGTCGATAATCTTTTTTCGTAGTAAATTTCAGTATAAGATTTTGTGGCGTGAGATTTATGGCTTTTTGCAATATTGGATGGTCATCTTTGCCTTGTTACAGGGTACTATCCTCTATTTCATCATTCCAGAAGAAGCTGTTGAGAATAAGTGGTGGATTATTTTATTGACTAATTTTTCGAATGTCTTTTTTGGGGCTACCTCTATTATCGGAAATTCCTATTATGTGCTGAATATGAAAGCATTGCCGATAGTAATGAGAACTATGATAGCTGGTATTGCCACTGTTTTAGCTAGCTATTTATTAGTCGTTCATTTTCGATTGGGTTATCTAGGATGGTATGTAGGGTCTTTTGTTGGCAGTTTTATTGTAAATGCTTCTTATTGGTACACGGTGAATATTCAGTTAAAGTTGACTCCTATCTTGAATTTCAAAAAAAGAACCATACTTAAATACCTTAAAGTTTCTTTGCCTACCGTTCCTCATTATTATACGGCTTTTTTAATGAATGGTTCGAGTAAGATGGTAATGAATGTTTATTCTTGTCCGATAAATATATTGGGGCAGGCTAATATTGTACTGCAAATAGGAGGGGTACTTGAGTCGTGGGTCTCGGCAATTAATCAGGCCATCAACCCCATGACAATGAAGGAAATTCGGGAGAGGAATGAACTAAAGGCATCTACGATGATTTATGTTTACTTAGGGTTAACCTATTTGTGTACGTTTCTTGTGGCAGTGTGGAGCCGGGAAATATTTTCTCTGTTAATTTCAAATACAGAATTGGCGGCTACTTATCCATATGCAATTTTGTTTGTGATGGCGTTGAATTATAGACCCATGTATGTGGCTGCAAGCAATATTTTTTTCTATTATGAGAATACTACCGCTTTGTTGAAGGTGTCTTTTCTATCTGGTTTAATAGCCTTAGTTTTATACTGTTTGCTAATACCTTTCTATTCAGTATGGGGAGTTGTGATTGGCTATTATATTGCAGCTATTTGTATGGGGTATTCGGGCTTTTTAACAAGTTTTTTTCGGGATAAATCTAAAGTAGAGTATCCTTATAAAAAGATTTTATTACTACAGGTCTTTCTAACAGTAGCTGCTTATGTAATAGCGGAATGTGCTGTGATGTTAAAGATTATAGTTTCTTTACTATTTGTAGTAGTAGTATTGTTGCTACTCAAAAAGCGGAAAGACAATAAGTGAAATATTTATTTAATTCATGAAATAATGAATCGTATTCATGTTGACATCATGGAATTGAATGCAATTAAGTTTTCTTCTTATCGTGGATTAATGCATTCATCTCAAAGTTTAGTAAGGTGCTACTTCTCTTTTATTGTTCGTCTCTTGTATTGGATGCTACGCTTTCGCTGGAAGCTTCCACATTGGAAAGATTTGCTTTTTGTAGCTCCTACGTTGAACAATAGAAAAGCTTTGGAACCGATATGGGTCCATTTTTCTGAAGACAACTATATGGTGCTTTATAATTTACGTGAACAACTTCCTTATAGTAGAATTTATTTTTTGTCCATGCTTCACTTGTTTGATTTTCACAGAGCCTATTGTAAAGTTCCTGAAAAGGACAAACCGTTGGTGAAGTATTTTTTCTCTGATTTTATTTTAGCATACGGTACTTATATTACTATCAGGCAAATATTGAAAAAAAATAGTCAGTTGAAAGTAATTGTGTTTTCCAATGACCATAACATGGTGAATCGTTGTTTGATCGAATTGGCTCCATCCTATCATATAAAAACGCTATATACACAACACGCTTCGATCACTGAAAGATTTCCAAGCTTACTTTTTTCTTATTCTTTTTTGGATGGTTTGGATGCTTTTAATAAATACAAGACAATAGGATCAATAGTTGGTAAGGTGTTTCTTTCAGGAAATCCACGCTTTGATATTATAAGTAGATTGAAAAAAAATAACGGGAAAGCTATAGGTATTGCTATTAATATACATGATGACATTGACATCTTGAAGAATGTATGTTCATATTTATCAGAGAATGTGAATGAGGAAATTATAATTCGTCCGCATCCGTCTCTGGAGCAGATCCCTGTTTGGAATGATTTTAGCAAAGCCGGTTATCTCATTTCGTATCCTTCAAAGGAAAATTCATTTGAGTTTGTGGGAAAATTACGATTATTGATAGCGAATGAATCTAGTATTCATTTGGACTCAAACTTGATGAATACGCCTTCTGTTCTTTATAATTTTTCGATGAACCCAGTGATGGATTGGTATTCGTATGTGAAGAATGGTTTGATGCCCATTTGCTCTACTAAAGAAGAATTACTCAAATATATTCAGAGTGGTGGAAAAATGGATGTGGAAAGAGTGCGCTATTACAATGCGGCATTTAATACATCTTATGAGGGAAGAGTAGGAATTGTTATTGCTGATTTTGTGAAATGTATGTTGCAGGATATTGAAATGAATAGTGTAAGCGGTGTCTTTCACTTGCATAAAGATGGCTATTATTGTTATGTGTAATTGACTTAAGTTTTTCAAACTGTTTATGTTATTGATAAGTAGAAGTATTTTAAATCTCTTTCTTCTGGGAGGCTAACTTGTAATCAATAAGTTATTAGTTAATACATAGAAGTAGCAATTTTGGAAAACTTTTAAATCATGTATATTTTTATAGTTATATTTATAATTATTTTTATTGTTGCTTTTTGTGCGATTTTAAAATGTAAACGTTTTGCTGCAATTCAGGTTAAGAGATGTGGTTTAAACATGCTGTTTCTCTTGTTGGCGCTAGTAATGGGACTTAGGGGAATTTCAGTAGGTGTTGATACAGAAAATTATGGCAATATATTTAATAGTATTGCTAAGGTTCCCTTGGATGATATTTTCTCAGGTTTTTTTTATGATAGCCTTGAGGTTGGTTTTGTACTATATGCAAAACTAATTTCAATGATTTGGAATGATTATCAGTTCTTTCTATTAGTATCTGCATTCTTATTTTGTTACTTATTTAAACGTTTTATTGAGCACTCTACAAATAATTATTTTATAGCTTCGGTTATATTTATCTCCGTCGGCATATATTTATCTGCTTTTAATATATATCGTCAAATGCTGGCTGTGGCTCTCTTATCGAATGCTTGGATATGTTTTAGGGATAAACACTATACAGCAGTCATTTTAATCACATTGTTGGCTTTGACTTTTCATGTATCTGCTTTCCTCTTTATCATCGTGTATGTTATATATGCTTTGAGAAATGAAAAGCGAATAATGAAATTGATACCTTTGATGCTTATACTTTTATACGGTGTTTTTGATTTACTACTTGGAAAAATAACTTTGTATTTATCACATTATAATAATTATTTAGATAATCATAAAACTCTCCAAGAAGCAAATACTGTAATGATATTATGGTTTATAGTAGTATCTTTATCGTTATTTTTTATTTATAGACCGAAGTCAGATTCATTTGCCAGATTTGTAGGTAGTATGACTCTTATGTATATATTTATGAATATTATCGGTTTACAATTTAATTATTTTGAAAGATTAGGCTTATACTTCTCTCCTTTTCTAATTATATTATTTTGTAATTTAAGCGACATAATCAAGAATCGTTATATAAAAGATATTCTATTTATAGGATTGGTAACCTGTTTCCTAACATATTTCATATTATCAACATCTTCGGAACAATATATTTATGTGTCATCTGTTACTGATTATTTGTGAAAATATTTATTTGTTATGCTGCTGTCTATAGCCAAATAGCTATGCTTGCAGATTGTGCTGATCTTTTGTGGTGTCAACAACTTGATAACGGAATGTTTTATCTATCTTCTTCTCCAGTGAATACAAGAACTCTTTGTTGTTCTGCAACGACAAAATGGGCAAAAGATCTGCTATAGACAACATGGTACTCTCCACTTTTTATATACGTGGTATCTTGACATTGGAATATCTTCGTTAGTGTCTTCGCAAATAGTACTAGGTTTTTGTGATCTCGAAAATCGACTTCCTATGACTATAGGAATGAATACTAATAGATCAAAACTTAGTTCTCTTTTAGATGAATTGTATAGGAAAACTATTGTCCCTTAGTGGACATTAAATTTGGACGCTTACGTGTATTTTGTAAATGAATAACTTTATGGAAAAATTACAAATATTATTATTGGCTATTTATGGCGAATTGTTAAAAATGTTATGTCGATTAAAACTGGTAAGAATACCACATGGGGTTAATACTTCTGAAAAAAGAGCAGAAAAAATTATCATTTCACTTACTAGCTATGGTCGCCGAGTATCTACAGTACTACCATTCACTATTATTTCTTTGTTGAGACAGACGTATAAACCAGATATGGTGTTACTATGGTTGGATTCAGATCATTGGAACGATGAGAAGTTACCTGAAAAATTGAAAAAGTTACAAAACAATGGCTTAACTATTAAGTATTGTAAAGATATTAAGTCGTATAAAAAACTAATTCCTGCATTGGAATTGTATCCTAATGATATTATTGTAACTTGTGATGATGATATTTATTATCGTTGTACTATGCTTGAGAGACTTATACTTGAATATTATAAGGATCCAACTCATGTTTATTCTCATAGGGCTCATATGGTTGGTTTAACGAGTAATGGTAAGCTTCGACCTTATAATGATTGGGAAGAGGAAATATCGGGAATCAGTGGTGCATTGGTGTTTCCAACGGGTGGTAGTGGCTGCTTATATAAAAAATCTCTGCTTTATAAGGATGTTTGTAATGAGGATTTATTTATGAAATTGGCACCGAAAGCCGATGATGTTTGGTTTTATTTTATGGAAATTCTTCAGCAAACAACTTGTGTAGTATTGGCTAATGAAGGTTATATTTATATTCCCTTGGATGTGTTTTATCAGCACTTTCATAAAGGTTCAAGTCTATATAGTAGCAATTGTTTGGAATCTCAAAATGATATTCAAATTGAGGCTGTGATGAAATATTATGGAATTGATATGAAGGAACTTATAAAATAGTATTTGTTATGGAGCAAATAGAAATTTCTGTAATTATTCCACATAAAGATTCTTTGGATTGTTTGCCTAGATTGTTAAATTCAATTCAGCTGTCAGAAACAATAGAGATTATAGTTGTTGATAACTCACCTATACCAATATCAAGAGATGATATAAAAACAGACAGAAAATATAAATTGCTGTACTCAGATCCAAAGCGCTATGCTGGTGGAGCTAGAAATGTTGGATTAGAGGAAGCTACTGGTAAATGGATAATTTTTGCTGATGCGGATGATTTTTTTACAAAGTCTGCATTTAAAACTTTCTATAGTTTGGTAGATAGAGAGTTTGATTTGATATATTTTAAATCAGCAAGTGTTTATGATGACACCTTAATGCCAAGTGATAGAAATATTCAGTTTAATGAAATAGTTGATAAATATATATCAGACAAAAATAGTGAGAATGAAGCGCGGCTATTCTTTGTTGTTCCTTGGGCTAAAATGATTAAAAAATCATTAATAGATAAATATCATATTAGATTTGATGAAGTTGTGGCAGCAAACGATGTAATGTTTTCTATTCTGACAGGTTATTATAGTACAAAATTTGCTGTAGATTCGCACGAAGTATATGTAATTACGACTCGCCAAGGGAGTCTTGCAAATCGCCAAGATTTACCAGCTATTTTGTCACGCTATCATGTCACACTACGTAGAAATCAATTTTTGAAGCAAAATAATCTCCCTGAATATCAGGCGTCTGTGATGATTTATTTATATATGTCTTTAAAATTCGGATTTAAAACTTTCATGTTGTTTTTGTGGCAGGCTGTGCGATATCGACAAAATATTTTTATTGGATATAAGACTTGGTTGAGGTCGTATAAAAAGGTAAAATATGAAAATAAAAAAAATGTGCGATACATTGTAAAATAGTATTGGCTGACGTCCTTTTGGCGCGTTTTTCCTGTTTACTCATAAAGTTCGTTTATAGTATTGATATTGTGACGTTTTGTTGCTCACTGCAAGATGGGACTAAATTCTTCGGAATTTGAAAGTGTTAGATGGTAAAGGAGTTTTTTTTCTTTATATTGTTTAAATATATGATAGTTGTGGTGGCTTGCTATTCCTGAGCATCGGAATCAATACTAATAAAATTCGACATTATAGTTTGTTTTTTGAATTATAAAAGTAAGTTGCGCAAGGGTGACTTTTTATATATGATGCATCAAAATTGAATGCTAACAAATAATTAAGATTTTTTATGAATGTAGCAATTGTTGGCACCGGCTATGTAGGTTTGGTGTCGGGTACTTGTTTTGCTGAAATGGGTGCCAACGTGACTTGTGTCGATGTAGACCAAAAGAAAATTGATAAACTTCATGTGGGAGAAATGCCTATCTATGAGCCGGGACTTGAGGAGTTGGTGAAGCGTAATGTTGGGTATGGACGGCTGCATTTTACTACTGATTTGATTTCTGTGCTTGATGATGTGGAAGTTGTCTTTTCAGCAGTTGGTACACCTCCTGATGAAGATGGCTCTGCTGATTTGAAATATGTACTAGCTGTAGCTCGTCAATTTGGACAGAATATAAAGAAATATACCATCTTAGTAACAAAATCAACAGTACCTGTAGGTACTGCAAAGAAAGTGAAAGCAGCTATACAAGAGGAATTGAGTAAACGTGGAGTGGATATCCCGTTTGATGTAGCATCTAATCCTGAATTTTTAAAAGAAGGTGCTGCTATCAAGGATTTTATGAGTCCTGACCGCGTGGTTGTAGGTACGGAGAGTAAGCGGGCAGAAGAGGTGATGACAAAACTTTATCAGCCGTTCTTATTGCAAAATTTTCGGGTTATCTTTATGGATATTCCCAGTGCAGAGATGACAAAATATGCGGCCAATGCTATGCTGGCTACGCGTATTTCTTTTATGAATGATATTGCCAATCTTTGTGAGTTGGTAGGTGCGAATGTTCATAACGTGCGGCATGGAATCGGTACGGATACTCGTATTGGTGCTAAGTTCCTTTATGCAGGATGTGGATATGGCGGTTCTTGTTTTCCGAAAGATGTGAAAGCTTTGGTGCATACGGGTATGGATAATGGCTATCGTATGCGTGTGATAGAGGCTGTAGAGGAGGTAAATGAATATCAGAAGAATATCGTATTTTATAAACTCCAGAGAATGATTCCTGAGGGAGAAGATTTGCAAGGGAAAACAGTGGCTATGCTTGGTCTGGCTTTTAAGCCGGAAACGGATGATATGCGTGAAGCTCCTTCTTTGGTAGTGATTGATAAATTGTTGAAGGCTGGTGCAAAGGTACGTGTATTTGATCCTATTGCGATGGATGAATGTAAACGTCGCATTGGAGATTCGGTGATGTATGCTCATAATATTTACGATTGTGTGGATGGAGCATATGCAATGTTACTGATGACGGAATGGCGTCAGTTCCGACTTCCATCTTGGAACGTAATAAAGAAGGTGATGTTGGGTAATATAATCGTGGATGGCCGTAATATATATCATCGTGATGAGTTGGAAGCAGAAGGTTTTGTATATACTACTATAGGTGAATAGAATTGATAAATGAAGAACTACGGTTTAGTATCTATCGTAATGCCATCATACAATGCAGCTCGTTTCATTTCAGAGAGTATTAAAAGTGTGTTGGCACAAACCTATCAAAATTGGGAACTGTTAATACAGGATGATTGTTCGCGAGATTATTCGGTTGAATTAGCACAAGCTTTTGCGATTGATGATTGTAGAATCAAAATTGAAAGAAATGTTGTAAATAGTGGGGCTGCCGTATCTCGAAATGAAGCAATTAAGCGTTCGAGAGGATGCTTTGTCGCTTTTTTGGATGCTGATGATTTGTGGTTGCCTACTAAGTTGGAAAAACAGTTAGTTTTTATGGAACAACATAATTGTGATTTCTGTTATTGCAGTTATGAACATATCAGTGAAGACGGGAAGTCGCTGGGTGAGCAGACACGTGTCGTGAAGAATTTGACTTATAATAAGATGCTGATGCACTGTTGGTCAGGATGTCTTACAGTGATATATCGCCAGGATTTGAATCATAAAATCTATGCGGAAGACATTAAAAAGAACAATGATCATGCTCTTTTTTTGAGAGTGTTGAAGCATTGCCACAATGCTATGGGGATGAAGGAGTGTATGGGACTTTATCGTATTTGCAAGGGAAGCATTTCTCGAAATAAGTTTAAGATGTTTAAACCTTATTTGAAGGTGATACGCGATTTTGAAGGTAAGAGTATTATATATGCATGGTTTTGTATATTCACCCATATCTTTATAAAGTTTTTTTTGAAATACAGGAAAATACAAAAGGAAGAAAGCGTTGTGGAAAATATGAGAGATAGCTTTACTCTGTATAAAGATTATTAGTGGCTAATTTTACCGTATTCTTATAGATACGTCTAAATTTGCCTCTAACCGTTGATTAGATGAAATATAAACTCTTTTGTTTGATAGTATTGCTTTGTAGTTATCCAATTTGTTTATTGTCTCAATATTCTTACGGAGTTACAGGATTGCTACATACACCTTCTGCTGAAATGCAGCCAGATAAAACTGTTATGATTGGTGGGGGATTTTTAAATGAGAGTCTAACACCTTCCAGATTCAACTATAATACATATAATTATTATCTAAATATAACTATATTCCCTTGTTTAGAAGTTGCCTATACTTGTACATTATTTAAAGTGACCCCGCAATGGGGAGTACAATCTCAAATGGGGAAGTTTACTAATCAAGATCGCTATTTTTCTCTTAGGCTAAGGGCTTTGAGAGAAGGACAGTTTTCTAAATATATGCCAGCAATCGTTTTAGGTACGTCGGATCCGTTTACTGAAAGTGGTGGAGGGCAGTTTGCGACAGAAGGTTTTTCTGGAAATGGTTTCTTTTCGCGTTTTTATTTAGCATTGACAAAACATATACCAATAAGGAGAGAAGAATTAGCAATACATCTTTCCTATTTGTATAACCGCCGTCATGATTACCATCTGAATGGCATTGCCGGAGGAATAACTTATTCCCCTTCCATGTTATCTGATTTGAAATTAATAGCTGAATATGATTCACATGATATTTTGATAGGAATGAATTATCTTTTCATTCATCATCTTCTAGTGCAAGCAATGATGCAGAAAGGGAAATATTTCTCCTGCGGACTTACATATTTGATTCATTTAAAATAATTCGATATAGTAGATCATGAAAATTCCATTTTCGCCCCCTTATATTGACGAGGCGGTCATCAACGAAGTCGTTGATTCGTTACGTTCCGGCTGGATAACTTCCGGTCCTAAAGTAAAAGCATTGGAAGAAGAAATAAAAGTATTCTCTAATGCAAAAGAAGTGCTTTGTGTAAACTCATGGACTTCGGGAGCTATTATGATGCTTCGTTGGTTGGGAGTAACTGCTGAAGATGAAGTAATTGTTCCGGCGTATACATATAGTGCTACGGCATTAGCAGTCCTTCATGCGGGTGCAAAGCCTGTTATGGTAGATTCCGGAGAGGATTTCAATATCTCTGTGGATGCTATTCGAAAAGCAATTACGCCAAGGACCAAGGCTATTATTCCGGTAGATATTGCGGGCTTCCCTTGTGATTACGACCGTATCATGAGACTCGTTAATGAACCGGAAATACGCAATCTGTTTCAGGCGACGTCATTGGTACAGGAAAAATTAGGACGTATTCTTGTAATGAATGATGCGGCCCATTCTTTGGGAGCTTATTACAGCAAGAATCAGCGTACAGGATGCGAAACGGATATTGCTATCTTCTCTCTTCACGCCGTAAAGAATGTGACGACGGCCGAAGGAGGAGCCATCTGCCTGAATTTGCCCGAACCGTTTGATAATGCGGAACTCTACAAAGAATTGCGTATGATGAGTTTGAATTGTCAAACTAAAGATGCTTTTTCCAAATCCAAAGCCGGCGGTTGGCGTTATGACATAGTCGGTCTGGGAATGAAAATAAATATGGCTGATGTAAATGCAGCTATCGGTTTGGCTCAGATACGGGAATATCCTGAACTACTGAAAGAACGTAAAAGAGTATTCAATACCTATTCTAAAGCATTTGCTGATTGTGACTGGGCTATTTTGCCACCTTCTGAAGATGGAGAAAAAGAAAGCTCATATCATATCTATGCATTGCGTATCAAAGATTTCACAGAGGAACAGCGTGATCGTATGATTGATGAAATCGCGAAAAGTGAGGTTGCCGTGAACGTCCATTTTATCCCGATGCCGATGCTTTCCTTCTTCAGCTCATTGGGATATGATATAAAGAACTATCCACAAGCTTATGAGAATTTTAAAGGTGAAATCTCCTTGCCCATTTATCCACAGTTAGATGAAGAAAAGCTGGACTTTATAATCAAAGCTGTAAAAGATGCATACCTTAAAGTGACTGTTGATAGGTGATGATTCGTTTTTTTGATATTTTATTTTCCTTTCTGGGTATTCTATTCTTATCTCCTGTTTTCCTTTTCCTGTATATTGCTATCCGTCTGGAAAGTAAAGGTGGTGGTTTCTATAAACAGCTACGTGTGGGACGTGGAGGGACGGATTTTTATGTCTATAAGTTCCGCTCAATGCGTATAGGAGCTGATAAGCAAGGTTTGATAACTGTAGGCGGACGAGATCCCCGGATTACCCGTATCGGGTATTTTATCCGCAAATATAAATTAGATGAACTACCTCAGTTATTCAATGTATTGAAGGGTGATATGAGTCTGGTAGGGCCGCGTCCGGAGGTTCGTAAATATGTGGAACTCTACACTGAGGAACAGCGGAGAGTGTTGTCTGTTCGCCCGGGAATTACGGATTATGCATCTATAGAATATGTAGATGAAAATACGATTTTAGGACAGGCTGAGGATGCGGACAAAGCGTATGTAGAGCTGATACTTCCGGATAAGATACGCTACAATATGAAATATATTGGGCATCAGTCTGTAATGGAATATTTCAAGATTATATTTCTGACTATATGGAGCATTGTCCGCTGATGAGACGTACCATTGAGATAATGAAATGGCTATTTGTTCCACATTATGTTTGGAAGAAGTAGTATTGAATTGAATGGTGTAATAAAAAAGGTCGAAATCTTTATCGGTTTCGACCTTTTTTATTACATATCCTCCAACGTCAAGCATTTTCCCTCAATCTCATATTTGAAAAGTACTTTTTTATGAATCGCTTCTATCTTGCTTTGGAACAACTCAGGTTTGAAATTCTTTCGCAATCGTTTAACTTCTGCAATAAGTGCTTTTTTCTCAAATAAATAAATCCCCACTATATCTATCTCATTAGCATTACCTTTAGTTTCCCACCAAGAGCCGATATTCAGAAATTCCCCGCTCTCTATCATTTTCTGGCGAAAATAGTCCTCTAACATGAAACCTGAATAAGTAGGATAGTCTCTTTTAATAATACTACTTAATCCACTGAAATTCCGTATCTCCAGCAATGATTGATATTTATCGAAATACCGGAACCAGAAACGTAAAAATGGATCGGATATTTCATACCTTACGGTTTGCGTCCCTTCTTTCGAGAATATAGGGCGCTTTTTGGAAACTATGCTATAATCTTCTTCCAGGCGTTTCAGATATCCGCCTAGGCTGATCCCTAACTTCGCTTCCATTTCAGTAATCGTATTTCTTCCCTCGGCAATAGCTCCTATAATAGAGAAATAATTGCCGTATTTCTTTCCGAATTCTTGTATTAATAAAGTGTTTCCTTCATCTATAAAGGGAGAGTCGGGCTGTACCATGAAGTCAACCATGCTTTCCATTTCAGTTGTTCCGGCATCCATTAATAATTCTATATATTTAGGGACGCCTCCGGTAAATGTGTAGAGTGCCAGTAAATCATCAGGCGTGTAGTCAGGTTTGTAATCATGTAGTATTTGTTTGATAACATCAGTGGTAAAGGGATACAATTTCAAAACTCTGTCACTCCTTCCATATAATGGTTCTTTGGCATTCTTGAATATCTGCTCCATTAATGTGTATACAGAGCCACTGACGATGAGGTTGACATTTGTTCGGGTACGGAAACGGTCCCAAATGTCCTGCATGCCACTGTAAACGGAGGGATTGATATTATAGAATTCCTGAAACTCATCGATAACTAAATTGAATTTATTCCGGATACCCTGCTCCATAACAAACTCAAAGAGTTCAGTGAAGTTGTATATCTTTCCGGGAATAGTTATATTTAAAACCTGGGCAACGGTTTCTGCAAACTTAGAGCACAAATCTGCCTCATTACTTCGTTTGACGAACCAATAAAGAGTAAGAGTGTTTTCGCAACTCTTAAATATCAGGCTTGTTTTGCCTATACGTCGACGCCCTGTCAAAACTGTTAGCTTTGAATGTTCTGAAAAAGCTAACTCACGCACTTTTTGCAGTTCGTCCAATTCTTTCTCGCGGTTGTAGAATTTCATAATGAGTTTCCTAATTGTAACGATGGTTAATTTCACGGCGGTTAAATTAACCGTGGTTACAAAAATAGGAGATTTTATGGAAACATACAAGATTACACCTCTGTTTCTGATATTCTTTTATTCTTTAAGCGCCGACGGCTGCGATAACCTTAAACTGCTCACTACCGCAGCAATCAGTGCAAACATACTCCCCGTTATCAAACACACCTCCGTGTTCTCACTTCCTGCTACCCAACTGAATAATAATGCCACAAGCGTCGGAACGCTGTTTGGGTGCGGAAGCAATCATTGTACTGTTATTCGGTGTCTGAAAGAGTCCGAATCCGACTCCACAAAGAGCTAACCGTAAACAGATACTGACAATCGATGATTCTGCGTCCAACATCGAAAGCGAGTAAAGACCTATACAGAATATTCCCATCCCAATACTTCCCAATATTCCCGGGTGAATACGTTCTACCAGGTAGCCGGCGGCCGGTGCAGCAAACAGTGTGGCGAGAGGCCAAGGAGTCAGTAGGAGTCCCGTCATGACTTCGCTATGTCCCAATGTGTTTTGCAGAAAGAAGGGCAGCGAAATCATAGCCAGCATCTGCGCGGTGAATGAACAGATGGAAGTCAGAATCGAGAGCCTGAAAATGGGGATTCTCAGTAAGTCTAACGGCAACAGGGGGGACTCTTGCCCCAACTGCCGACGTACATAATATGTTCCTACGACAATCAATATCACTGACTGGATTATCAGATAATCATAGCGTTCATGATGCGCAAAACCATCCAATGTATAAATCAATAATCCGAAGGTAATAGCATTGGCCACCGCACTGATAACGTCAAACTTACGTTTCGATAGTTCCTTTTGCTCAGGAAGATACTTGATTCCCAATATCAGTGCAATGATCCCCAATGGCAAATTTATCGCAAATAACCAGTGCCAGGAAGCTATTGACAAAATACCACTGGCAACAGAAGGACCTGCCGCCGCCGATATGGCAATTACCATTGCATTAATCCCCATTCCACGTCCTATCTGTGTTTTCGGATAGATAAGACGAAGTTGGGCTGTATTTACACTGGTGATAGCTGATGCACTGAATCCCTGGAAAATACGGGCGGTTGTCAGAGTCCAGAAGGAATCGGATAAGGCGCATATAAGTGATGTCACACAAAATAAAGCAATGCCGGAGAGGAATACCTTACGATATCCGAAGATTTCGCCCAATGCAGAAAAAGAAAGTAATGACACTACAATAGCCAATTGATAACCATTGACAATCCAGGTAATCACAGAGTCCGAAGTTCCAAAATCATGTGCGAGGGTAGGGAGGATTACAGTACTGATGTTGATATCGAGCACTGACATGCAGAGAGCGAATCCAATAGCCACTACCGCCCATATTCGTTGCGGAAATGGCAGCCCGTCCGTTTCGTCTATTTTCTGGGATTTTCCATCTTGAACCATATAATTTCTTTTATCTGCGAATTAAACAAAACGTTCAATCTGCTGTTCGGAAACCTGTATAAAAATAAGTTTTTTTAGAAATTGTCTCGTAGGAAAGTAATGTGGAGAAGAAACTTCTTTGTACCTTTGTGCCCGTCAATACTAAAATCAATAATAAATAATAGGATTTATGGGAGGATTTTTCGGGACAGTCTCCAAAGCGAGCTGTGTGACGGATTTATTTTACGGTACAGATTATAATTCACATTTAGGAACTAAGCGGGGCGGACTTGCCACGTATGATGCAGAAGAGGGCATGTTTGCCCGATCCATTCATAACCTGGAGAGCACTTATTTCCGAACCAAGTTTGAAGACGAACTGGATAAGTTTAAAGGAAATGTCGGAATAGGAATCATCAGCGATACAGACCCGCAACCCATCATCATTAACTCCCACCTCGGACGCTTTGCTATTGTAACAGTAGCCAAAATTGTGAATCTGGAAGAAATAGAAGCAGAGCTACTTTCCCAAAATATGCACTTCGCCGAACTGAGTTCAGGCAATACCAATCAAACTGAGCTTATCTCACTACTCATCATACAAGGAAAAACTTTTGTAGAAGGTATAGAAAATGTTTACCGCCGTGTCAAAGGCTCTTGCTCTATGCTGCTGTTATCAGAAGATGGCAGTATCATTGCGGCTCGTGACAAGTGGGGACGCACTCCGATTGTAATTGGCCGGAAAGAAGGGGCATACGCTGCAACCAGTGAGTCAAGCAGTTTCCCGAATCTGGATTATGAAATAGACCGCTATCTCGGTCCGGGAGAGATCGTTCGTATGACTGCCGATGGAGTGGAACAACTGCGGAAGCCGGAGGAAAAGATGCAGATTTGTTCTTTCCTGTGGGTATATTACGGTTTTCCCACTTCCTGCTATGAAGGTCGTAATGTAGAGGAAGTACGTTTTACCAGTGGCTTAAAGATGGGGCAGAGCGATGATTCTGACGTAGATTGTGCTTGCGGTATTCCTGATTCCGGTGTAGGTATGGCTCTGGGGTATGCCGAAGGAAAAGGAGTTCCTTATCATCGTGCTATTTCTAAATATACACCGACATGGCCGCGCAGCTTCACTCCCAGTAAGCAGGAGATGCGCTCATTGGTGGCGAAGATGAAACTGATACCAAACCGTGCTATGCTGGAAGGCAAGCGCTTATTGTTCTGTGACGACTCCATAGTACGGGGGACGCAACTTCGGGATAATGTGAAAGTACTGTATGAATATGGTGCCAAGGAAGTACATATCCGCATTGCTTGTCCACCGTTGATTTATGCTTGTCCGTTTGTAGGTTTCACGGCATCCAAGAGCCCGCTGGAATTGATTACACGTCGTATTATTGCAGAACTGGAGGGAGATGCCGACAAGAATCTGGAGAAATATGCCATTACCGGTTCACCGGAATATGAGAAGATGGTCAGCATTATTGCCGAGCGTTTTGGCCTTACAACTTTGAAGTTTAATACCCTGGAAACTCTCATCGAGTCCATCGGACTGCCGAAATGTAAGGTTTGTACACATTGTTTTGATGGAAGTAGTTGCTTTTAAGTAACTCTAAATACTAACATTTTGTAAAAAGGGGCGTGAATTGCTTGGCAGTTCACGCCCCTTTTTCTACCTTTACGGCAGAACTATTGACTACTGTTGATAGATAATTGGTAGTTCATGTTCTCGATCATAAATCATAAATCATAAATAATATGGCTTTAGTAGAACGTTTTTTGAAGTATGTAAGCTTCAACACCCAGTCCAGTGAAGAGACAGAGGTGACTCCAAGTACTCCGGGGCAAATGGTATTTGCCAAATATTTGAAAGAAGAATTAGAGTCTTTAGGTTTGGAAGACATAACGCTGGATGAGCATGGCTATTTGTTTGCCACACTTCCGGCAAATATCGATAAACCGGTACCTACTATTGGTTTTATCGCCCACATGGACACCAGTCCCGATATGAGTGGCAAAGATGTATCTCCCCGTATTGTTCAAAACTATGACGGTTCGGACATCGTGCTTTGTGCAGAAGAGAATGTAGTTCTTTCTCCGTCTCAGTTCCCCGAACTGCTGAATCATAAAGGGGAAGACCTGATCGTTACCAATGGCAAGACATTGTTGGGGGCAGATGATAAAGCAGGTATTGCCGAAATCGTTTCTGCGATAGTGTACCTGAAAGAACATCCTGAAATCAAGCATGGCAAGATTCGTATTGGTTTCAATCCGGATGAGGAAATAGGATTGGGCGCACATAAATTCGATGTGGAGAAGTTCGGTTGCGACTGGGCTTATACAATGGATGGCGGTGAAGTAGGAGAGTTGGAGTTTGAAAACTTCAATGCGGCATCTGCCAGAATCACCTTCAAAGGTCGCAATGTACATCCGGGTTACGCCAAGAATAAGATGATTAATTCAATTCGCGTAGCCAACCGTTTCTGTGCGATGTTACCTGCTCATGAAACGCCCGAACATACCGAAGGTTACGAAGGCTTCTACCATCTCATCAGTTTCAACGGCGATGTGGAGCAGACTACAGTGGCCTATATTATCCGTGATCATGACCGTGCACGTTTCGAGAGCCGCAAGAAGAAAATAGAACGCTTTGTCAGTGAAATCAATGCTGAATATGGTGAAGGTACGGCAACGCTTGAACTCCGTGACCAATACTATAATATGCGCGAGAAGATTGAACCGGTAATGCATATCATTGATACGGCTTTTGCCGCAATGGAGGCTGTAGGTGTGAAACCGAATGTGAAACCTATCCGTGGTGGTACGGATGGCGCGCAGCTTTCTTTCAAAGGTTTGCCTTGCCCCAATATCTTTGCAGGTGGTCTGAACTTCCATGGACGATATGAATTCGCTCCTATCCAGAATATGGAGAAAGCGATGAAGGTCATCGTGAAGATTGCTGAACTTGTTGCTATAAAATAATTTAATACCTTAAGACATGAAAACCACTCCGTTTACAGAAAAACATATCTCGCTGGGTGCTAAGATGCATGAGTTTGCGGGATATAATATGCCGATAGAATATTCCGGTATCATTGATGAACACCTCACAGTTTGTAACGCTGTGGGTGTATTTGACGTTTCCCACATGGGAGAATTCTGGGTGAAAGGCCCCAATGCGTTGGCTTTTCTTCAGAAAGTGACTTCCAATAATGTGGCTGCCCTGACTCCGGGCAAGGTGCAATATACCTGTTTTCCCAACGAAGAAGGTGGTATCGTAGATGACTTGTTGGTTTATCATTATGAACCGGAGAAATACCTGTTGGTAGTGAATGCTTCGAATATAGAAAAAGACTGGAACTGGTGCGTTTCGCACAATACCGAAGGTGCTGAATTGGAAAATGCTTCCGACCACATGGCTCAACTTGCCGTACAGGGACCGAAAGCCATTCTTGCTTTGCAGAAACTGACGAGCATAAACTTGTCGGAACTGCCGTATTACACCTTTACGCATGGTGAGTTTGCCGGTGAGAAAGATGTGATTATTTCCAATACTGGCTATACTGGTGCAGGAGGTTTTGAGCTTTACTTCTATCCCGAAGCTGCCATGAAGATTTGGAATGCCGTGTTTGAGGCAGGTGAAGAATTTGGCATCAAGCCGATTGGCTTGGGTGCACGCGATACGCTTCGTCTGGAAATGGGCTTCTGCCTGTATGGCAATGATCTGGATGATACGACATCACCTATTGAAGCAGGTTTGGGATGGATTACCAAGTTTGCTGAGGGTAAGAACTTTATCAATCGCCCGATGCTTGAAAAGCAGAAAGCGGAAGGTACTGTACGTAAGTTGGTCGGTTTTGAAATGGTGGATCGTGGAATTCCCCGTCATGGATATGAACTGTTCAATACAGAAGGCGAAGCTATCGGAGTAGTAACTTCAGGTACTATGTCGCCTACTCGCAAGATTGGTATCGGTATGGGCTATGTAAAACCGGAATATAGTAAGATCGGTACGGAGATTTGCATTGATATGCGTGGACGCAAACTGAAAGCGGTAGTGGTTCGTCCGCCATTCCGTAAATAAGAGGAGTCTTTTTCACCACAGATTACACGGATTTACACAGATATTTATATTGATAATTTAATCTGTGTAAATCCGTGTAATCTGTGGTGAAAAAGACTTTATAATACTCTTTCCTTTATAATCTGTTGATCTTATCTAATAATTGATTGGCCCAGGTTATTTCTTTGCTTGTCCATTCTTCCTCTTCTCCTTGCATTCCTTGTTCCTGATATCGGGAAAGTAATTCCAGATATTCCTTCAATGTGCCGGCGGCTTTAGCCTGTTTATTCATGCGCATTAGCAATAGAATCTCCTGTTTATATATGTCAAGATTTGGACTGTCTCCTGCTAGTTCTTTGGCTTTCCAAAGCAGGGTGGCACATTCTTCGTTTACCTCTTCTGTGTTGTAAAGCGCCATCTGTGATTTTGCTAAGATAACGTAATCATGGTCGGTGGCCAGATTATTATTGATATTCTTCTGTATTAATCTTCCGGCTTCTTCATACCGTTGGTCTGCCATGTTCATGGCTGCGTTGAAAGTCACTACATCCGATGTCGCTTTGAGATAAGGATGACTGATTTGGTTTTCCGCCTGGTCGGCTTTGTCTATTCGCTTTTTCAGGTTGTCGATGCTGCCGTAGCGAAGTAGCTTATGACCGCATTGCTGTATATTATAGTATCCGATGACTTTGGAAAGTGCAGACGCCAATCCATCGGGATTCATCCCCTTGAATTCCAATAACTCACGTGCAACCCGGTCGGCTGCGTATTCCTGGTTATTCTTGTAATTCATTCCTAGGCGATTCACTACATTTACATTCAGTAGGGCGGCAACGCTTCCGATACTGGCAACAGCACCTACACCTAAAGCTGTATCGTCGTCATCCCAGTATGCCACTTCCAGGGCTACTTCGGCAGTGACGGTAAGAACCGTTCCCCAAAAAGCTGCCCGCTTGGCACGGCGTTCAGCACGGTAGATGTTATTAATCTGATGGTCCAGTACGAAATGAGACATCTCATTGGCAATAATGGCGGCAAGTTCATCCTCCGAATCAAGTGTGCAGAGCAGACCGGTACTAATCAGCATTGTGCCGTTGGGCAGCATGTAAGCATCCGGTTCGGGTGACTGGATGACGCGTACATTCAACCGTTCGCTGCGGTTGGAATCTATGCCGGTGGCAGTCAGTTTAGCAAAGATATTCTGTACATATGAAGTGATGAAATCATCCTCATAGCCGATCTCTTCCAGCTTGTACAGGTAATCCCGACATTCTTCGTCCACTTCCTTGCGCAACTTAGAGTTATATCCGCGTTCACCGAAATACTCATACAGATGTTGTTTCAGATAAGTTTGCTGCCAAAACTCCTGATTGGTTTCGGGAGGTGAGAGTTTAATGGCCTTCAGGGCAGAAGAAGGTACTGCGAATTGCATACCGTTAATTTCGGTTGCATAGAAAACATCGGAGCCTAGTTGTTCTGCCGATTTCATTTTCACTACCTTGCGGATCACCACGGGAGTGCCGACCGGATAATTTTCATACTGCTGTTGTAATTCACCCTTTAGTGCAATCGGGCCGCTCAAGTCTTTCTGTCTGGCAGCAAATCCTGCCGTGGAGAGGAGGACGGCGAGGACAACGAAAGTGATAAGACGTTTCATATGGATTCGTTTATGGTTCGTACTATTGGCTTATTATCAAAATTGCTGATACAAAAATAGGAAAGAGTTTTCTCTCTTTCCCGCTCTTTTCCCTACAAAGTGATAGGGAATTTCCTATAATAAAAAAGGGAGGACTTCGTGAAAGTCTTCCCTTTTTTAACTTCAAAAGAAGTCAATTTTATTTCTTCTTACGGTCACCGTAACGGCTCATAAACTTATCAACGCGACCAGCTGTATCCACCAATGTAGATTTACCAGTATAGAACGGGTGAGAAGTGTTAGAGATTTCCATCTTTACCAACGGATAAGTTTCACCTTCAAACTCGATGGTTTCTTTCGTATTTACGGTTGAACGAGACAAGAACATGTCACCATTAGACATATCTTTGAATACTACCGGACGGTAATTTTCAGGATGAATACCTTTTTTCATTTCAATATTTGTTTTTTTAATTATTATATTCGGTTACTATTTTGGTAATAAATAGTGTAATGGTCTTATTTTTCAGAGCGCAAAGATAGTGCAAGTCGCAGATAATACAAAATAAATTCAGATTTATTTTTGCTTAAGGTGCAGTCTACCTTTGTTTAAAGGCAGTGTATTTCTCCGAATTAGAAAAAAGTTCCCTTAAAAAATAGGTTTATCGCTTTTTATTTCAGATTTTTGCATGGTATTTTAATTTATATTCAGCATGAAGAAGCTACTTTTCTTAATTTCCCTATGGCTCTGCGTCACTACGGCAGATGCCCAGCAGAACGAGCGGGAACTGTATAGTGTTGCGTTTTATAATCTTGAGAACCTGTTTGATACGATTCATGATGCAGGTAAGAACGACCTTGAATTTTTGCCTTCCGGCAGTTATGCATGGACGGCTGAGAAGTATGAGGCCAAGTTGAAGAACCTTGCCAAAGTTCTGAGTGAAGTATCGCGCGACCGCGTGCCTGAAGGACCTGCCGTTATCGGTATAGCCGAAGCTGAAAACAACCGGGTACTGACAGATTTGGTAAGCCAACCGGCTATATCCAACTATAAATTCGTGCATTACGAAGGTCCGGATAAACGAGGCATTGATTGTGCATTGCTTTATGATCCGGAACAATTCACCGTTACCAATTCCAAACTGGTGCTTTCCACTCCTTTTGAGGGGGACACTGTACACTTGACGCGTGGTTTCCTTATTGTAGACGGACAGATGGCAGGCGAACGCGTTTGTTTCATCGTCAATCACTGGCCTTCCCGTGGAGCTAAGTCTCCGGTACGTGTACATGCAGCCAAACAGGTACGGGCATTGACAGACTCTCTGATGCGTACGGACAAGAAACTGAAACTGAAACTGATAGTCATGGGAGATATGAACGACGATCCCATGGACGAAAGCATGGCTACACTGGGCGCACGCAAGTATGCAAAGCAGGTGAAGAAGGGCGAATTCTATAATCCCTGGTGGGAAACCCTTGAAGATAAAGGTGTGGGAACATTACTCTATCGTGGCAAGTGGAACTTGTTCGACCAGATTGTAGTCTCCCGTCCTTTGCTGAAAGCCAAGAAAGGTTTGAAGTACGATCATAATGAAGTCTTTATCCGTGAATATCTCTTTCAGCAGGATGGCAAGTACAAAGGCTCTCCCTTGCGCACGCACGGCGGACGTGTTTGGTTGAATGGCTACAGCGACCATTTACCCACTATCATTTATTTGAAAAAGTAATATATAATAATGTGTAAACGAAGACCGGGAAGCTAAACTTGCTTTCCGGTTTTTTTGTTATCTATATAAAGGTATGCAGAAGAGGCTGATGAAGGCTACAGATGAAAAGAGTTTGTAACATAGAGATTACAATATTCTGTTAAAATCATCCAATAGCTTTAAAATAGAATTGTTTCAATGGGGATAATACGATAATTTATTCCCAACCTGTTCTTCCATTTGAAGGATAATGCTTACTTTTGCGTAGAATTTTTATTCACTAACAATAAACTTTAAACAAAATGATTAATTACAAAGATTTAGGGCTCGTAAACACAAGAGAAATGTTTGCGAAAGCTATTAAAGGTGGATATGCTATCCCGGCTTTCAACTTTAATAATATGGAACAGTTGCAGGCTATTGTAAAGGCTGCTGTTGAAACCAAATCTCCGGTAATCCTCCAAGTATCTAAAGGTGCCCGTCAATATGCTAACCAGACATTGTTGCGTTACATGGCAGAAGGTGCTGTAGAATATGCAAAGGAACTGGGTTGCAAACACCCTGAAATCGTTCTTCACCTCGACCACGGAGATACATTCGAAACTTGCAAGTCTTGTATCGATATGGGTTTCTCTTCAGTTATGATCGACGGTTCTCACCTGCCTTACGAAGAAAACGTTGCTTTGACGAAGAAGGTAGTTGACTACGCTCATCAATTTGATGTAACTGTAGAAGGCGAACTTGGTGTATTGGCTGGTGTAGAAGACGAAGTTTCTGCTGAACATCATACTTATACTGACCCTGAAGAAGTAATCGACTTTGCTACTCGCACAGGTTGTGACTCTTTGGCTATTTCTATCGGTACTTCTCACGGTGCATACAAGTTCAAACCCGAACAATGCCACGTAGATCCGAAGACTGGTCGTTTGGTACCTCCTCCTTTGGCATTCGAAGTATTGGACGCTGTAATGGAGAAACTTCCGGGATTCCCCATCGTATTGCACGGATCTTCTTCAGTTCCTCAGGAAGAAGTTGAAACTATCAACAAGTTTGGTGGCAAGCTGGAAGCAGCTATCGGTATTCCTGAAGAAGAACTGCGTAAGGCTGCTAAGTCTGCAGTTTGCAAGATCAACATCGACTCAGACTCTCGTCTGGCTATGACTGCTGCTATCCGTAAGGTTTTCGCAGAAAAACCGGCTGAGTTTGACCCGCGTAAGTATCTTGGCCCGGCTCGTGACAACATGGAAAAGATGTACATGCATAAGATCATCAACGTGCTTGGTTCAGACGGTAAATTGGCTGAATAATCCACGGGATTTTAGACTGAATAGAAGGTTGCTCTTGAAAAAGGGCAGCCTTTTTTCGTGGTCAGTAGTCAAGTCGGTTTTTCATTTCCTCAGAACAATTTTATAGAGTGCTATGAGGTTGAAGTATGGCTTTAAGTCCGTTCATGCGAAAGATTCTCTATTCGCGATGTGATTTCTTCTTTTATAGTATGAATCCAGTAATCGCTGACACTTGCCTTTTCTCTATAAAATTGGTAATTCCTAACGGTGCCGACAGCCTTTTCTATAGATGATTCCGCTGACTTGATATTATATCTTTTCGCAAGTCCAAGCAAATCTTAGCGGGTTATTGCTTGCGTCTTTCCGTTTATCATCATGCTGTGACGATTGATGTAATGTGGGGCATTCGGATCAACAGTAAACGTGTAGCCATACTTCAGAATAAAACGTGCCGGAAAATGCATCCCGGTAAGTTCAGGGAAGAGAAAAGGTAAGTTTTTCCATTTGCTAAAGTTTTAGGTTTATGTTAAAGCTCTGTTCTTAAACTTCTATAAAGACACTACATCAGAAAGGTGAAGTCAAGTGTTTCAGCCCTCATTTTAAATCGTTTTTCTATTTATGATGCTAATCTTTTGATTAATAGTATTTTTCAATTCCGCCAAATCCTATAATCGTTTTGTTTTCTTTTGTTTTGCTAATGAAGTTATTTAACCGCTTCTCAAATTCTTCAGGACGTTTTCTTGCGGCTTCGATGTACGCTATTCGGATTCGCTTATATGTTTCGGAAAATGGTTGATAGTTTTTCCATACCGTTTCATCTTCTTTCAATTTATCAATTATATCATTGGGAAAAATGAAAGGCTCAGATAAAATACTTCGCGTTTTCTCTTCAAATTTTGGGTGTATCATTTTATTTTCCAATAGCCACTTAAGTCTTTCTTTGTTGGCTTGTGAGTAAGTACTTTTAGGATTTCTGGGTGTGAAACGCTGAATTTTATGATCTTTGTCAAGTGGTTTTGTTGTGCTGTCAATCCAATCGAAGCAAAGGGCTTCTTCAACAGCATCATTGTATAAAATACCTTTTTTACCTGATGACTTATAGGGAAATACAAACCATATTTCACAGGAGGTTCCAAAGTTGTCCATTAACCACTTTCTCCAATCTTCTCGATTTTCAAAATACTTTATTTTATTTTCTGTAGTCATAACAGGTATTCAAATTGATTATTTTATAGCTTTACTTTCGTGATAATGGAGTGTTAATTTACTTTTTGCCTCAGCAATTTCTGTATGTAGCGCAATTACTATTCTCCACGATAGTAATATGCAGGCTTCGATAGTTTAACGGTTTATTACAACTGCCAAAAATACTAAATCTTTGAGAAAGGTCTCCAATTATCTCTTAAAACCTTTACCCTGATTCGATTGAACTTAGCCAAAGGCTTGATATAAATCTTAATTTATACTTATGAGGCCACTATAATCTTTATACCATATCGTCTCCCGTCTTCACCACAGCCACTTTCAGAGTCTTATGGAAAGGGATGAAAGCGGAAACCACTGCGATAACCAATGCGGCAATCAGCAGATAGCCGATTACAGTCTTGATGCCCAGTAGCAGACTCTGTTGCTGAAGCGTGGAATAAAAGTTATTGGCGGCTAACTGGCTGGCTTCATCGTATCCGTGCCCCTGTGCCAAGGCACTGTTCATGGCTTGCGCATAGCGGGAGGAAGCCAGTGGATTAGTGAGCGTCATGTGTTCGGAAAGGGTATTCATCCCTTTAATTTGTAAGTAATAGAGCAGGTTACTGAAAAAAGAAGCGGATATTGCCGGAGCCAGCACAGAGCGGAGGGATATCAGAAAGAAAGCGTTAGACAGCATGAGCTTAGGATCCAAATCTTCTACTACATATACACCGAAGGCTATGAAAAGAGTCATCATCCCCGTTTCAGTGCTTCGGTTTCTACCATCATGCCTGCGCGGAGGCTTTTCATCTCTTCGGGAGTGGCGTCGTCCAGCTCGATGCGAACGGGAATGCGTTGCTGCACTTTGACGAAGTTGCCGGCGGAGTTATCAGTCGGAACCAGGGCGTACTTGGAATCGGTTGCTTCGGATATAGCGGTAACTGTGCCGTGAAAGATATGCCCGCGGAAAGCATCGACCTTGATGCGTACTTTCTGCCCGATGTAGATGTGGGAAATCTGCGTTTCTTTGTAGTTGGCGGTGATCCATTTGTCGTTGCCCCGTACAAGATGGGAGATGGTTTGCCCGGCTTGTACGAATTGTCCCGGTTCGAGGGTGCGGCGCCCTATATATCCGTTGTAAGGAGCGGTGACTATCGTATAAGAGAGATTCAATTTTGCCATATCCAGATCCGCTTCTTTGCGAAGGATATTCGCTTCGATACCGGTGGATTTCTTGCTTGTTTCGGAGTATTGGGATTTTGCCGCTTCCTTTTGTTGCAGCAGGGCCTGATAGCGTGCTTGGGTTGCTTCGTAGGCGGTTTTTATCTGTTCATATTGTTGCTGGCTGACGGATTCTTCGGCAAGCAGGTTGGCATAGCGGCGATAATCTTGTTCCTGCTGCCAGAGCTTGGCCTTGGTTTCTGCAATGTTGGCTTCCTGAATGGCTACATTTACTTGCGAGGTCTGAATGCCGGAGCTTAATACGTCTTTTGCACCTTTCGCATCCATCAGGGCAGCTTCCGCATCCTTTACTTTGATGAGATATTCCCGGTTGTCAAGAATGAGAAGGGTGTCTCCGGCATGCACAGGCTGGTGCTCCGTGAAGCGGACTTCCTTGATATAACCCGAAGCGCGGATATTGAGCGGAGCTATATACTGGTCTACTACGGCATCATTGGTGATTTCGTAATGAACGTATTTCCAGAAGTAATTGATCGTCCATGAAATTCCCGCTAGTGCAAGGAGGATACATACCGTATTGAGGGTGATATTCCTTATTCTTAATCTCTTCAGTTGCAGTTCAGCATCCAGCCGCACGCTGCTTGCATCCAGCAGGTCGGTGAGGATGGAAAGCTGGTTCAGGTAGCGGTTTTGCACAATCCGGTAGTTTTCTTCTGCCTGGCTGACAGAGAGCTTCAGGGCTTCTATGCGGTTCAGAGCCTCTTTATGACGGGTGCAGGCAGTTCGGATCTGAATACGGATGTTCTGCATCAGGAGTTCTTCGGCATACTTTTGAAGTTGTACCGCCTGCCGGGCTTCGTGCATCTTGTGCTTATTCTGATAAAGAGACGACAGGTTGTATGAGAGGCTGAGACCGATGTTCCAGTTGTTGTTGTACATGTCAGCCAGCGTAGTGCTGAGTGGGCGTGCAAGGGTGTTGCCCGCATGCAGTGACAGGCTGGGAAGGTAGTTTGCTTTAGTCAGCCGTATATCGTTTTCTGCCAGCAGGGTCTGTTGGCGGACAATCTGCATGCCCGGATAGTTGTTGTAGGCTAATTGTACATACGTATCATAATCAGACACACTGACGGCGGTATACAGTAAAGTTGTGTCCGGTGCTATCAGCTGTGATTCGTCCAGTCCCAGCAGAATATCGAGTTGCTGCGAAGCTATGGAGATGCTGTTGTCGGCTTCCTGATAGGCCAGGCGGTCGTTGGTCAGTTGCAGTTCACTGCGGATTTCATCATTGCGGGTGACTATGCCTTCTTTTTTCATCCGGCGGATATCTTTCAGTCGGTGTTCGGACTCTTCGATGTTGCGTGCCAGCACTTCCCGCTGCTTGTAGTAACTGAAAAGCGTCATGTACTGTTGCAGCAGTACCAGCTTGATTTCGGCTTCATTGTCGGCACTGGTCAGGGCGGCTATTTGTTTTTTAAGTTCGGCCTGATGTATTTGGGCTTGTATCCTTCCTCCCTGGTAGAGAGGTTGCGTCAGGTTGATGTTATAGTTTTGTGACTAGTCCGGCGTTTCGGGGCGCGTGGGATGTGAAAGTCCCCGCTGAAAGATGACGGGTTGGCCTATGATTCCGGTGCTGGCACCTACTTGGATATCTGGCAATCGGTTTGTGTATGCAGACTTCTTTTGGTCGTTATAAATAACCTCTTGTAGTTTGCTCTTTTTAAGTTGAAGACTGTTTTCTGTGCCCAGACGGAAAAGCTCGTTTACGGATAATAGATGAGCATTCTCCTGAGCGGTTAGCCACAACGGAGCTACAGCAAATATGTGAATGAGTAAGAGGCGAAGATAATTAGAATTGGTTGAATATCTCATAGAGTGTCTCTAGTTGATTGGAACATGCGTATAGGTTCTCTATTCCCATCAGTTGGCCCGTCTGGGTATAAAAATCCTTGATGAGCGGGCGTACACGGTCGGATATCTCTTCTCCTGCGGGAGTGAGGTACACAAGTCGGTTACGGCGGTCGTTAGGGTCTTCTTGGCGCATGATCTAGCCTTTCTTTTCGAGGTTTGCCATCAGATTAGTCATGCAGGCTTTGTCTTTGGCTGTTTTTTCGGCTAATGCCTGCTGGCTGATTCCTTGTTCCTGCCACAGGGAACTCAATACTTGTAACATTTCAAAGGTGATATCTATGTTATTGCGTTTCAAAACGCGTTGCAGAGCTTGGCGGAATGCCATGCGGGTCTTCAGTATTTGTAAGATTAGCCTTCGGGATGAATTGTAATTCTCCATTGCTACGTTGCTTTTTATTTTTCGGGCACAAATGTAGAGCTTTTTATCGAAATTAGTCAAATGTTTGACTAATATTTGTGAGGGGAGATTTGGAAGAAAGATTAGAGAATATACTTTTATGAATAAAGAAAGGGCATAGAAAGCTAATTTCTATACCCTTCTGTTATAATTGAAATACGATTTATAATTCGATAACCAATGATTCTCTTGGTCCCATTGTCAGCGATTCACCGAATGCAACTGTCTTTCCACTAAGAATATCTTTTCCTTGTTTGGAATCTTTCAATATTTCTTTGTAGAATTTCAAAGGAACAGTAGTTTCGGCATCTGTACCATTCAACATTACGAATACGGTTTTACCTTCGTGCTGGCGGGCATAGGCATAAACACCATTCTGTACCATGAATTGCACCATGTTACCTTTGGCAATAACATCGTTTCCTTTACGCCAGTTCAATAAGGTCTTGTAGAAGTTATAACACTCGTTCTGTATTTTGCTGCGTCCTGCGGCTGTCAGTGCAGTTTCTGTATCGCCAGTCCATCCACCGGGGAAGTCCTTACGAACGTATCCGTCACTCTTGCTCTTCACACCGTTCATCATGATTTCCGTACCATAGTAGAGTTGCGGAATACGGCGAGTGGTAAGTAGCAGGGTAGAAGCTTGTTTCAGCATTGACAGATTGTCGCCTTCACCCAGGAATCGGTCGGTATCATGGTTTTCGATAAATGCCAGTACGGAAGCCGGGTTGGGGTAGAGGAAGTCGTATACGAAGTTATTGTATACGCGATCCAGACCTTTGAACCATGTTTCGGTCTGCTCGTTTTTGGCAGTGTTGATTTTATCGAAGAAGCTGAAGTCCATAACGGTTTTCAGGTTACTGTTTTTCGGGGCAGAGAGTTTGGAATCCATTTGCCACCAGGCTGTATAAGCCGGTTCGGTAACCCAGGTTTCGCCTACGGTGTTGTAGTTGGGGTATTCTTCGTTCAGCTCTTTCATCCAGTTGCTCATGGCGTCATAGTTGGCATACGGATAAGTGTCCATACGGATGCCGTCGATATTGGCGTATTCAATCCACCAGAAGCTGTTCTGTACCAGATAGCGATATACATGCGGGTTCTTTTGGTTAAGGTCCGGCATAGCGGTAACAAACCAACCGTCGTTCATCTGATCGAAATCGTATTGTGAAGTATAAGGATCAACGTGCGGAGTCAGTTTGAAAGAAGTCTGCACGAAGTTCTTTTCATGATCGGGATTGTTGAACCAGTCTTTAGACGGCATATCTTTAATCCATGGATGTTCTACGCCGCAGTGGTTGAAGATCATATCCATTACAATCTTGATGCCGCGGTCGTGGCATTTGGATATCAGTTGCTGATACTCTTCGTTGGTTCCGAAACGTGGATCAACTTTATAGTAATCGGTAGTAGCATAGCCGTGGTAGGAACCGCCGGTCATGTTGTTTTCCAGTACCGGAGTGAACCAAAGAGCGGTTATACCCAGGTCGGAAAAGTAATCCAGATTTTGCTCAATACCTGCAAGGTCGCCACCATGACGGGCATTCGGATCGTTGCGATCTACTTTGTATTCGGCCATGCCGGGGATTTGGTCATTGTCCGGATTGCCGTTTGCGAAACGGTCGGGCATCAACAGGTAGAGGGCGTCGGAAGCATCAAAACCTTTGTGCTCACAGCTTTTCTTGCCGCGTGCTTTCAGTTCATACTCTTTAACGATTTTCTTTTTGCCTTGTGCAAAAGTGAGAGCTACTTTACCGGGTTTCACATCTTTCTCCAGTCTCAGGTAGACAATCAGGTAGTTCGGGCTTTCCAGCTTGACAGTGCTGCTCAAAGAAACGCCGGGATAGTTGACAGTAACGGAAGAGTTACCGATGTCTTCACCGTAGACCATAAGTTGGAGTTCGGGATTTTGCATTCCGGTGTACCAAAACGGAGGGTCGATTTTGTTTACGTTCATAGCTGCATACGTACTAAGGGAAAGTAAAAACGTTCCCAGAATAAGGAATAATTTTCTCATGATATTAGCTTTTCGTTATTATATCCGTATTTTGGTGCTAATATAAGCAAATAGCGGAGAAAGCTGCCGCTACTCCGCTATTATATACTTTATAATGTTATGCAAACGTTTTCACTTCTTTACTGTATCTCTGGAAGTTTCTGTCTTTTTCGTATTTGTTGGTACTGCAATCGCTTTCCCCTGAAAGAAGTCATCCACTTTCTTTTTCTCGCGAAGATCTTTCAGCCAAGTTTCGGCTGCACCATAATAAGTGCTTAAGCCTAATATTACATTTCCCTTATCATCTGTTTCGGGTTGCTCACTGCTGTTTTTGGGACGCGTTTTAAGGAAAGCCTCCAGACAACGTTCTGTATTCTTTTTATCTTTCAACTGATATTGGTAAACATATGCCATGTCATACAAGAGCTTATGATTTTCTATATCATATTTATCATATCTGTCTTGCATCGTTTTGATTTGCTCTTTAGGCATTAGTGCCATTTTATAGCAGTCTGTGAGACCGACATAGAGGCGTACCATAGCGCTATCGGGTGGGGTAGCATATGCCACAGCTTCTTCCAGATATGCAACTCCTTGATCCTTCCATGACGTTTTGGAACAGGAGCGTCCTAAATAATATAGCAGATTCACATTACGCTTATCATATTGGCGAGCTACTTCCAGTATATCATGTGCTTCATAAAACTTTTCTACTGCGTAATAACTGACTCCTAAATAGTAGCAGGTGGTAAATGTACTGTCCCCTAGGCTTAGTAACTGTTCGTATCTCTGTATTGCGGTCTGATAATCCTTCATCAGGCAGTATGCCAATGCGTTTTGTTGGTTTACAACAACGTTTGTACTGTCTATTTGGCGGTATTTTTCGGTAGCTTCTATAGCATAATTATAAAATGCTCCTTCGATGTGTAGTCTTGCTGCTTTGGCGGCAGCCAGAAAATCGTTGGGATATTTTTCCTGTATATTTTCATAGCATCCCAATGCTGCTAAAATGTCATCTACCCCTTCAAAACTTTGAGCTTGTAGATGTAATGCGACAGCCGAGCTATCTGTTTCTGTAAGTAGACTGCTCTCTCCCAATGCTTCATCGAATTTCCGCTGATTCAGTAATAGAGTAATGTATTGAATACGGGTATACTTATTATCCGGATTCAGGTCCACTGCCTTTTGATAATATTTTAATGCCTGTTTGTTTTTTAATAATGACTTACAGCACTCTGCAGCTTCAATATAAGCTCGTGGATTCAGAGAATCTTGCATCACGATTTCTTCATATACCTGAAGCGCTTCCCTGTTGTTGCCAAGACTTTTCAGAGCTTTCCCTTTTTGATAGAGTAGGGGAACAGTCGGCGTCTCCTTATCAATAAGCGTCAATGCCGTCTCATAATCATAGTTTGCCATTGCTTCCTGAATAGGGTTGGTATTTTGTGCCATCAGCAATGAAGAGGCACTGAAAAAGAGTAGAATAAAGAGTTTCCGCATAGTCTTTTTATCTTTAAAGTATTGCTTAATTGGCTGCAAGTTACTAAAAAGATTTACTTTACGAAATATTCGTAGCCTCTTTTAGATAGATTAACGAATAAAAATAGCGCCCCTTCAGACGAAGGAGCGCTAAAATATACCGGATGTTTTGAATGGTAAAGATACCACTCAACGCACATGTCTTTTACATCAAGAATCCCAGCAAGATACCGGCAGCTACTGCTGAACCGATTACACCTGCAACGTTCGGACCCATGGCGTGCATCAGCAGGTAGTTTGTAGGATCATATTCCAGACCTACTACCTGAGAGATACGTGCCGAATCAGGTACGGCAGATACACCTGCATTACCGATCAACGGGTTGATCTTATTATCTTTCTTCAGGAAGAGGTTGAATATCTTCACGAAGATGACACCTGAAGCGGTAGCAATTACGAATGACAATGCACCCAGACCGAAGATCTTGATAGAGTCGAGCGTCAGGAACTCGGAAGCCTGAGTGGAAGCACCTACTGTCAAACCTAATAAGATAGTAATTGTATCAATCAGCGGACCACGTGCCGTTTCAGCCAAACGACGGGTTACACCACTTTCTTTCAACAGGTTACCAAAGAACAGCATACCCAACAAAGGCAGACCGGACGGAACAAGGAAACAAGTCAGCAACAAACCGATAATCGGGAAGATTACTTTCTCCGTGTGAGAAACTACGCGTGGCGGTTTCATACGGATCAGACGTTCGTGCTTGTTGGTCAATAGGCGCATGATAGGCGGCTGGATTACGGGTACCAACGCCATGTACGAATAGGCTGATACCGCAATTGCACCCATCAGGTTAGGAGCCAGCTTGGATGAAAGGAAGATAGCCGTCGGACCGTCAGCACCACCAATGATACCGATTGCACCGGCTTGCATAGGATCGAAACCTATTTCCAAAGCAATCATGTAAGCACCGAAGATACCAAACTGGGCAGCAGCACCAATCAGTAATAATTTAGGATTGGATATTAGGGATGAGAAGTCCGTCATGGCACCAATGCCCAGGAAGATGAGCGGCGGATACCAACCGGAGGTTACTCCCTGATACAGGATGTTGAGCACAGAACCTTCTTCATAAATGCCGACTTTCAATCCGGCTTCCATGTTAAAGGGGATATTACCGATCAGCATACCGAATCCGATAGGAATCAGCAGCATCGGTTCAAATTCCTTGGCTACCGCCAAGTATATGAAGAACAAACCTACCAGGATCATAACGACGTGGCCTACCGTTGCATTGGCAAAACCCGTGTACGTCCAGAAGTCGGCAAGATTGTTTCCTATAAATGTGATAAATTCTCCCATATTATTCAATAATTACAAGGTCATTACCTTCGAGAACGGAATCTCCTTTACTTACGTTGATTGCAGTGATTGTACCGTCTTTGTCGGCATTGATATTGTTTTCCATCTTCATGGCTTCAAGGATAATGATGGTCTGTCCTCTCTTCACTGCATCACCTACTTTGACTTTGATGTCTAGGATAACACCCGGAAGTGGTGACTTCACACCTGATTTGCCTGTAGAGGGAGCAGCTGGCTTCACTACCGGAGTCGGAGCAGGAGCCGGAGTGGTAGGACGTGTTACCGGTTTAACAACCACTTTCGGTGCCTTTTCCATTTCTACCTTGTAGGGGGTACCGTTCACTTCTACATGAGCGATATTTTCGTCGATATCTCCAATGGTAACTTTATATGTATTACCGTTGATTTTATATTTATATTCTTTCATCGTTTTATCAATTTATAGGTGGTTACTTTTTCAGAGGAGTTTCACGCAATGTGTAAATCTTCGAACTCCATGGTGAATAGCTGCGTTTTACACGGGTGATAGTAAGAACGGTGTCTTCCACATCGTGTACATCGCTTTGCATCTCGTGCATGGCCATGGCAATAGCAGCAAATATCTCTCCCGGAGCTTCGCCCAGTTTCTTTTCTTTGGCTTCTTGTTTGTCAGTAATACCTTTAGCCTTCATTGCATTACGCTTGCTGAGGCTTACAGATGCTTTGCCGACAATCTTGAAAGCAATGAAAAGAAGGATCAAACCGCAAAATACTACACTCATGGCAGAAATAGACATACCGATACCATTGCTGTCATGCTCTTCGAATTTCTCCATCTTGGCATTGCTGTCGATGGTTTTGTTGTTGGTGCTCGGAGTTACGTATTTCTCTGCACTACCGTCTTTAACTTCCCATTGAGAAGCAGCATCGCTTACACGTCCGTAAGATTGATTGGTCTTCAATACTCCGGCAGGGATAGTAACTTGATCAATCAAATTACGGCCAGAATCAAATAAGCCGATCCAGTTCTCTTTTTCTGGGTCCAATGTGAAGTTTGTATGGAATGTACCACGTCTTGGTTCTCCGTCTGCCCAGAATAATGAGTGCTGACGTGGTTTTACCAATGTCAATACATCACCTTTGGGGATGAAGTAAGTAGTAGTGTCACCGGGTTGGCTGCTTGCCCTTAATAAGCATGCTGCGAGGTCGGCACTACCATACGATCTATTGAATATTTCAATCCATGCGCTGTGCAAGCCGTAATCGTCCTGATAATTACCTTCGTTGGTAATCAGTACTTCATTTAGCAGCAGCTTATTGTTCGATCTTTTCTCTCCGCAGGAAGAGCATACACCTAACACCAGCAGCAAGGTAAAGAATATTCCGATTTTTGTCTTATTCATATAACTTGATTTTTTTGAGTTGACAAGGGAACAAGGTTACGAGTTGACAAGGCAGCCTTGTATCTTGTTTCTTGTGACCTTGTCTACTGGGTTTTACAAAGGAATATTACCATGCTTCTTAGCCGGATTAGTCAATTTCTTAGTCTGCAACTGTTGCAAGGCGCGGATAATGCGGAAACGTGTGTTACGCGGTTCAATCACATCATCGATGTAACCATACTTGGCTGCATTATAAGGATTAGCAAACAGCTTGGTGTATTCAGCTTCTTTTTCTGCCAGGAATTGAGCAGGATTTTCCTGTTCCTTAGCTTCGCGGGCATACAATACCTCAACGGCACCGGCACCACCCATTACAGCGATTTCAGCCGTAGGCCATGCGTAGTTCATGTCACCACGGAGTTGCTTACAGCTCATTACGATGTGTGAACCACCGTAAGACTTACGCAATGTAACTGTTACCTTAGGTACAGTGGCCTCACCGTAAGCGTACAACAACTTAGCACCGTGCAGAATTACCCCATTGTATTCCTGGCCTGTTCCCGGAAGGAATCCCGGAACGTCTACCAATGAAACGATAGGAATATTGAAAGCATCGCAGAAACGAACGAAACGACCACCCTTACGGGATGCGTTGCTGTCGAGCACACCTGCCAGATACTTCGGCTGGTTGGCAACGATACCTACGGACTGTCCGTTGAAACGTGCGAAACCGATAATGATATTCTTTGAGTAATCTTTCTGAACTTCGAGGAACTCACCGTTGTCAACGATAGCAGCAATTACTTCGTACATGTCATACGGCTTGTTCGGGCTATCGGGGATGATTTCATTCAGAGAATCTTCCAGACGGTCGATAGGATCGGTGCAATCTACGTAAGGAGCTTCTTCCAGGTTGTTCTGAGGAATGTAGCTCAACAGTTTACGCAACAAAGCCAAACCTTCTTCTTCAGTCTTGGCAGTGAAGTGAGTTACACCTGATTTAGTAGAGTGAACACTTGCGCCACCCAGATTTTCCTGAGTTACGTCTTCACCCGTTACAGTCTTCACCACCTTCGGACCGGTAAGGAACATATAAGAAGTACCTTCCATCATCAACGTGAAGTCAGTCAGTGCAGGAGAGTAAACAGCACCACCGGCACAAGGACCGAAGATACCTGAAATCTGCGGGATAACACCTGATGCCAGGATATTGCGCTGGAAGATTTCAGCATAACCAGCCAAAGCGTTGATACCTTCCTGGATACGTGCACCACCCGAGTCGTTGATACCGATACAAGGAGCACCCATTTTCATAGCCTGATCCATAATCTTACAGATCTTCAGAGACATCGTTTCAGACAAAGAACCGGCAGAAACCGTAAAGTCCTGTGCGAACAGATAAACCAAACGACCATCGATAGTACCACAACCAGTCACAACACCATCACCGGGATAGTGTTTCTTTTCCATACCGAAGTTGGTACATCTGTGCTCTACAAACATATCCATTTCTTCGAAACTACCTTCGTCGAGAAGCATGGCTATACGCTCACGAGCTGTATATTTACCTTTCTCATGCTGTTTGGCAATCGCTTTTTCACCACCACCCAGACGTGCAGCTGCGCGGCGATCTATAAGCTCTTTAATCTTTTCAAGTTGATTACTCATTTTATTAAATATAATGGGTTAATACTATTCTTTTATTGTGAATTATGAATTACAAATGACGAACTGCCTGTAAAATAAGTAATTCGTCATTCCTAAATTCGTAATTAATGCATATTATTCCGGCTTTTCGCAAAGTTCTGTCAATACGCCCAGTGTTGATTTCGGGTGTAAGAAAGCAATGTTCAGACCTTCAGCACCTTTGCGCGGAGCCTTGTCGATTAAGCGAACGCCTGCAGCTTCTACTTCAGCTAATGCGTTTGCTACACCGTCTTCAATAGCAAATGCCACGTGATGAACGCCTGCACCTTTGTTTTCGATGAACTTAGCAATAGTACTTTCGGGAGAGGTCGGTTCGAGTAGTTCGATTTTAGTGTCACCAACTTTCAGAAAAGCGGTTTTAACTTTCTGGTCTTCTACAGTTTCGATGTTGTAGCATTTCAGACCCAATACGTTCTCGTAATACGGCAGGGCTTCTTCAATGCTCTTTACGGCAATGCCCAGATGCTCAATGTGTGAAATCTTCATAACTATATTTATTAATGTTGGTATAATGTCTTAATTAAAGGCATAAAACAGCACAAAGAAAGAGATTTCTTCCTTAATAAAGAAATTTTTCGTCAATTAATTATTGGATATTTGAAGTTTAGAAAGTTTTTTTTAGACTTCTGTTCAGAAGTCGAGCAACAGGCGGACATTAATCTGACGGGATGTCAGGTAATTGGGTACTGCAAACTGGTTATTTCGGGTGTCTGTTACCCAATAATAGGAGTTGACGTTACTGATATTTAGCAAATTGAAAATATCAACCCCCAACCAAAGGCTGCGGATGCCGCACTGATTTTCGTGTTCACTGCGGTCGATAATACAGCGGGACATACCTATATCTACACGTCGGTAAGGGGATGTATGGAATACGGCAGCCTCGCGTCCGCTATGCGGGGGACCGAAGGGAAGACCTCCGGCAAGTGTGCCTTTCAGGTTCATTTTCCACTTGCGGCTACCGGGAAAATAGTCCGTAAAATAGAGTGAAAGACGGTAGCGCTGGTCGGTGGGGCGGGGGAGCCATTGTCCGTTTATTTTCTCTTCGGTTTTCATCAGGGAGAAGCTCAGCCAGGAGTCTGTTCCGGGAACAAATTCACCGAATAGTTTCATGTCGATACCAGTGGCGTAACCTTTGGAAAGGTTGCGTCCGTAATAACTGATCCGTACATTATCTATATTGTAAGGGATGAGATTGCTTAACGCTTTGTAATACACTTCCATAGAGAAGCGGAACGGGCGCTCCATGGCACGGAAATTATAGTCGCCGCCTGCAACGAAGTGCAGGGAGCGCTGCGAACGGATGTCACGGTTCAGGGATACGGTAGCTATCCCGTCCACCCGGGTGGTATCCCGGAATTCTTTATAGAACGGTGCTTGGTAATAGACTCCGGCGGCTACTCTCAGGGTGAATTTTTCATTGAATGCCGGAATCAGAGCCAGGGAGGCACGTGGACTAAAAATAAATTCTTTGTTCCAGTCCCAGTAACTGCCTCGTATGCCGGCGGTCAAGGTGAATAGTCCGGCGTTGGAACGGAAGCGGTATGTATCTTGCAGGTAAAATCCGTATCGTTTGCTGTTCGTTTCGTTGCGTGAGCGGAGGGTGTAGAATAGTTTCGGTCCTTCGGAAGTCTGCGGCATGGAGTATCCGGCAGAGTCGCGCATTTCCCATTCGCGCATCCGGTCTTTGATGCGCTCCCGTTTGAACTCCGCACCCCATTGCAGGGAGTGGCTTTTCAGTCGGTGGCGGCCTGTGATGGAATAACTTTGCACTTCTGCGGTAAGGTAATTGCGGGCATGTTCCATGTAAGTTCCCACGCCGATGGTTTCGGAAATTTCCTCTTCGTTGGTAGTGCCGTCTACTTGCGTTCCGCTGTCCAGGGAGTTCAGCCAGTATTGCCCGGTGATGTCGTACGTTTCCTGTTCTTTCGTGTGGAAGGCGGAGGCTTGCAGGGTCAGGCTGTTCTGTTCGTTCAGCCGGTAGGTGGCATAGGCGGTTCCGAACAAGGTGCGGAATAAATCTTTCTCCTGTCCTTCAAAATAAACTTTAAACTCACGTACATTGCTGAGAGTACCGAAGCGGGTGTAGCGGTCTTCCGGCTGGAAGTTATAGCGGTTTTCTGAAATATTGCCGATGACACCTATTTCCCAACGCTTCGAAGGTGTCCAGTTCAGATAAGTCTGATAGTCGATATAACGCGGGTCGTATTCTCCTTTTGTATCCAGCGTGCCGAGCAGATATTGGTTGGTTTTATAACGGATGCCGTTTGTCCAAGTTAGCTTTTTGGTGGCAATTCCTACGTATGCCGAAGCTCCCAACAGGCTGACGGAGGCACTTCCTTCCAATCGTTCGGGTTTCTTGTAAGTGATGTCCAGCACGGATGACATCTTGTCCCCGTACTTGGCCTCATAGCCTCCCGTGGAGAAGCCGACGGATTGTACCATATCGGGATTAATGAAACTCAATCCTTCCTGTTGCCCGGAACGGATCAGCAAGGGGCGGTATATTTCAATGCCGTTGACGTACACCATGTTCTCGTCGAAACTACCGCCGCGCACGTTGTATTGCGAACTGAGTTCGTTGTTGCTACTCACTCCGGCCTGTGTGGCTATCACGGCTTCTATGCTTCCGCCCGAAGCGTCGGGGGCGAGGCGGTTTTGTTTGGTTTCTATCTGTTGGATGGTTCCGGTTTGCCGACGGCGCTCTGTTACGCTCACTTCGCCCAATTCAAAATTCATCGGGGGCAAGGTTATGTTCAGACTGATATTTCCCTGCGGGCGTGCTAATTTTCGTTTACGGGTTTGGTATCCCAGCATGGAAAAGATGACCGTTACACTGTCCCGGCTTTCGAATTTCAGTGAATACCGTCCTTTCAGGTTGCTGACTGTGCCTATAGCTGTCCCTTCCAATCGTATTGTTGCCAATTCAATCGGATTACCATTTTCATCCGTAATCGTTCCGCCTATCTTGACTGTTTTCTGGGCAAGGGCGTGAGTGGAGAATAGTATTATAAGAGATGTCAGTAACCAAAAATGTCTCATACCTTTTCTATAAACGGAGAAACTTCCCGAAACGTATATCGGGAGGTAAAAAAGAGCTTTTAACTTTGCTTCTTTATTTTTTATAGGTTAGTGTCACAAATGTTACAACTCCAATCCGGGCTTCATTCTATCTTTGCAGAAAAAATAGATTATGGAACAATTACATGCTCATGAAGTCCTTCACATGATGGAAGGCAACAGTTATTCGGAATCATCATTAAAAGAGGCAATCATCCGGAAATTCGGTGAACATCAACATTTCTATACTTGCTCGGCAGAAGATATGGATGCGGATAAATTGATAGAGTTTCTGAAAGCAAAAGGAAAATTCATGCCTGCTGCTGACGGATTTACGGTGGATATAACGAAGGTTTGCAGCCATTGATGCTGATACATTCGTCTTCTCCGTATCAAGTCCGTACCAAGTCCGTGTCAAGCCCAAGTAAAGGTACCTTTATACGGACCAGATACGGACTTGGTACGGACTTGACAGGGTTAAGATAGGGCTTTGGGACTGAAAAATGAAGCAGAGGAATCTGCTCTTCAAGATGAATTTCTCTAAATAGATGTGCGGAGCAAAAAAAATCTGAATACATGTTTGCAATAAAACAATTTGTACCTTTGTAGCCGAATACAATATTGAAACTATGGGAATTGTAATAGGAATAGACGTTGGCGGAAGTACTACAAAAATTGTAGGAATCAACGGAGAACAGATACAGTCACCGATGTTTATCACTGCGACTGATCCGGTTACTTCTTTGTTCGGGGCTTTCGGGAAGTATATCTATGATAACGGTATTCAGCTTTCGGATATAGAGCAAGTGATGCTGACAGGTGTGGGTAGTGCATTTGTAGATAGTCCATTGTATGGTTTACCCACGGACAAAGTCGATGAATTTATAGCCAATGGATTGGGAGCACGTCATGCTACGGATATTGATCAGCTGATTGTGGTAAGCATGGGAACGGGTACTTCTTTCGTAAGAATCAACGGAGAAAAGATAGAGCATATTGGTGGTATGGCAATTGGCGGAGGTACTTTGCAGGGGCTTTCCCGCTTGTTGCTGAAGACGCATGATTTCAGGCAGATTGCAGCAATTGCCGAGAAAGGCGACGTTACCCGTGTAAACTTACAGATCGGAGATATTTGCAATCGTCCTTTGCCGGATCTTCCGGTGCATGCCACTGCTTCGCTGTTCGGAAAAGCGGATAGCAACGCTTCGCAGGAAGATATTGCAAAAGGGATTATTTATATGGTACTGCAAACGATAGGTGGTGCAGCTGTGTTGTCTGCGCTGAATGGTCCTGTCAAAGATTTCGTCTTGATCGGTAATCTTACTAAATTTCCGCAGTGCCATGAGGTTTTTCCGAATATGGAAAAGATATATGGAGTACGCTTCCATATTCCACAATATGCGGAATATAGGACGGCGATAGGGGCGGCACTGGCGTATATCAGGAAGAACGCTTGATTATCCGGGTTCCTGCGTCTCCGTAGGGCTTCCATGCCATCTCCGTGCTATCTCTGTAATTCGTCCGTATCAGCTCCGTACCAGCTCCGTGTCGGCTCCGTATCAGCTCTCTTCTATAGGACACGGAGCTGATACGGTTCCGATATAGTTTTGAAACATCGCATCTGATTACGTAAATAATAACCTTGTCACTGATTTCCGTGATAAATATTCTTCACTTGGGAAGAAATAAAACTTGAAGTACTTTTTATTTTTAGAAATTTCTTTCTGATAAAGAAATTTATTCTACATTTGCAGATGAAGTCAGGCCTGTTATAGCGATAAACGGCAAATATGACTTTATGTTTTAAGAAAAAACGCAAGAAGCGAAAAGTTATTATCCCCTCTTCAGAATCTGGAAAATTCGTATACCACGGGGTAATAGCAACAGTTTCTTCATGTCTATGTTATATAATATAGGCGTGAGGGCTGTTGTCTATCTGTGGTAAGGGCATTTTCCAGAGCCTTGAAGAGAAGATAGACAATAACGGTCCTCACGCTTTTTTATATATAATCCTCGTCTAATGAGGGCAGACGAGAGAAATAGGAAAAACACGTATGACAAACAATGCAATTACACATTTGTTTTTGGCAGGTTTCATTTTGCTATTATTCCTGCTTGTTGTTCCGCATTCCGCCGCGGCGCAAAACAAAATACAAGTGACTTCTTTTCAGCCTATGGAGACAGACATTACAGCACGCATCACTGCTCCGCAGAGGGATCAAAACGGTGAAATCTGCGCTCTTATCCGTATTGTTACTACTGAAAAAGACTTTATGTTTGAACCGGATGCCCTTGGTGTTGTGGCGCGAGAGAATAAGCCGGGAGAAATCTGGCTCTATGTTCCCCGTGGGGCACGGCGCATTTCTATCATGCACGAGAAGTATGGCGTACTCCGTAATTATTTCTATCCTGACCTGATTGAAAAGGCGACAGTCTATGAAATGGAACTTAGTGCGGGGGATGAGGCTAAGGAGATGGCTGTTGATACAAATATGCAACTTGTCGTTATGCGTCCCGAACCTGCCATTGCGGATATTTATATTGATGACGAAAAGATGCCGACGGAGAAAGGATTGTTTACTGCTACGATGAAGAAAGGGACGCATACTTATCGGGTGGAAGCCCCCATGTATGCTCCTGAAGCTGGAATTATTGATTTGGGTAGTGAACAAAAGATTATGAGTGTTGCTCTGAAACCTCGTTTTGGCTATCTGGAAGTTTTTTCTTTGCCGGAGCAGGATGCGAAAGTCTATATTGACAACGAACTTGCCGGAGAAACGCCTTATAAGAGTGACCGTATGCCATTGAAAGATTATCAGGTTCGTGTGGAGAAAGAGTTCTTTTTCTCTATGGATAGCACCATCGTTATCACTGCCGGAGAAACAAGTAGCCTTACCTTTAAGATGAAATCCACCATTAAACCCAAAGAACCTCGCCGTACATTAGTTATGCTTGAAGCCGGTTGGCATCCTTCGCAGACCTCTTTCGGGGCTATGGTGGGTTTTGTGGCTAAAAATGGTGCCTACGTTCGCTTCCGCAGTGACTTTGGTTCGGTTTCCGCCGATTTGGAGTGCGACGATACGGGAGCCCTGACCGGTGGAGGAAATGGTACCCCTTATTATAAAGAAGGCGTGACACAGAAAGCGCGTATGTCTGTTACCGTAGGATACATGCGCAGGATAGCCAAACCACTTTATGCTTATATCGGTGCAGGTTATGGAAGCCGTACTCTGGCTTGGGAAACAGTTGAGGATGAATTGGTAAAGAATACCGATCATTCAGCCACCGGTGTAGCCGCAGAAATCGGTGCTATCGGGCGTTTCGGCAAATTTGCCGTTTCAGTGGGTTGTCAGACTGTGAACTTTAAATATATGGAATTAAGTGCCGGTATTGGTTTCTTCTTCTAAATTGATTATTTACCATTCATTGTTAAAGGTATGAAAAAACTACAATATTTATTATTATGCACTCTGTTGCTGTTGATGACAGCGTGCGAGAAAGATACGGAACCTTCAAATTTCGCCCCCGGCTTGAGTACGGGTGCGGTGTCGGATATTTATCGGGTAGGTGCTACACTTTCAGGTGGCGTGCAGAAGTCCGAAGGAACGTTGATAAAAGATTGCGGCATTCTTTATTCTGAATTACAAAGTATGGCAGAGTATACAGAGGTAAAGGTTGATATCGGAGAAGCGTCTTCTTTTAGTGTTCCTTTGCAAGGGTTGAGCCCGGGAAAGACGTATTACTACTGCGCGTATGCCAGTAGTGGTTACAGCATAGCGAAAGGTGAGGTGAAGAGTTTCGCTACTACTGAGAGTAATGCGCCAGTATTCGGTGATTTACAGGTTGGCGCTAAGAATGAAAAGAGTTTCACAGTGTCGGCCACGATTATTGACGAGGGTGGCAGTGACTTGATTCTTCGTGGATTCTGCTGGAAACCGGCGGATGGCAACAGTCCCACAGTGGAGGATAATGTGAGCAATGTGGCTCTGGATGCCGCAGCCTTTACTTCTAAAATCAATGACCTGACGCCGGGTAAAGAATATGTTGTATGTGCTTATGCTATCAACGCCAAGGGAGTAGGTTACGGAAAAAGTGTAACTGTTACAACTAACACTTCTACTGTGCCGGTGGTATCCAGTATCATACCGACTGATTCTACAGATACCAGTGTACAGGTAGAGGCGCGTATATTGAGCCGGGGAGAGACAGCATTGACAGAAAAGGGGTTCTGTTGGAGTTCGGAAAGTGAGGTGCCCACTACTGCAAACTTGAAAAAGGTTGTTGAAGGAGAAAGCGATACATATAATGCGAACATTGATGAACTGAAACCTGCAACTGCTTATTATATCCGTGCTTATGCAGTGAACGGACAAGGAACGGGCTATGGGGATGTTTTCGTTTTTAGAACTCCTGCAAGTGTTATTCCAGAGCTGACCGGGACGGTAATGACAGAGGTTACGGCAACCACGGCCAAGGCTGCTTCTTCCGTAATTGTAAATAATGGTTATGAGGTAACAGAACGTGGCTTTTGTCTGAGTAAAGAGAAGATGCAGCCAGATGTAAATGATATTAAAATAAAGGTGAATGGCGTGGAAAATGCATTTGCTATCGTGTTTACACAGTTAGAACCTGAGACTACTTATTATGTCCGTTCATATGCGGCAAATATAAAAGGAATAGGATATGGTGAAGCTAATTTGTTTACTACTTTGAAGGAAATAAATGCACCGACAGTGGGCGTTACGACTGTTAGTAGTATTGGTGAAACATCCGCTTCCGCTTCCGCAGAGATTACTTCTACCGGTAATTTGGCGATTACTGAAAAGGGCTTTTATTACAGTAGTACCAATGCTGTTCCCACATCGGATGATACGAAAGTTGTTTCTGTTGCGTCCGGCACTACGATAACCTCCTCACTCAGCGGTCTGACGGCTAATACGAAATACTATATTCGTGCTTATGCGATAAACAGCAAGGGTGAGACTCTTGGAAGTGTTGCAACTTTTGCAACGAAAAGTGATGGAATTCCGAAAAAAGACGATATTGAATCTCCTGAATAAATAATGAATAGTTGAAATGATATATAAATGTGCTTATGAAAACATTCGTTAAATTGTGTATTTGCCTGGGTGGCTTTTTGATATTTGCTACTACGTTGAACGCTGAAAATGTTGTAATAAATGTAGTTGATGCTGGTAGTTTGTCCGAATTGATTGGAACAAGAAAAGATACTGTTACTCATCTGACACTTCAGGGAAAATTGAATGGGACAGATATTAAATGTATCCGCCAAATGAATAAACTCATTTGTTTGGATATGAGAGATGTTGATATTGTAGCCGGCGGAAAATCGTATGGATACGATACTCAAATGTGGTGTTATCGGGATATTTATGCTAATAATCATATTGACTACCTGATGTTTGATCAGAGCGGTATCCTTGTGACTGATGAATATAATCCTCAAGATACATGGACGGCGCCTATTCAGAAGATAATATTGCCTGAGAGTGCTACTTGTATAGATGATTATGCATTCCAGTCATGTATAACTCTAAAGGAACTGACTATATCAGATAAGGTAGAAGTTATTGGTTTTAATGCACTTGCCGGTTGCATCGCCTTAGAAACAATAAATCTTCCTGTTTCATTAAAAAAGCTGGAAGACGCAGTTTTCTATAACTGCCCATCACTTGGCGAGATAACAATTGCAAAAGATAATGATTATTATAGCTGTGTAGATGGTGTGCTTTTTACGAAAGAACTGAATAGACTTATCAAATACCCTTCTGCGAAGAAGAGTACTCATTATGCTATACCGGAGAATGTTACAGTCATTGCTAACTGTGCTTTTGATAAAGTCGCGGATTTAGTATCTGTTTCTTTTCCTGGCAAACTACATAAGATTGAAGCACGAGGTTTTTGTTATTCCGAAATTAGTTCTATTGATATTCCTGCTTCTGTTGATAGTTTATCCAATGCTTTCTACTATTGTAATAAATTATCTACGATAACAGTAGATCCTGCCTCTCCTTATTATAAAGCTGTTGATAACGTCTTGTTTACCCGAAATGGAAAAATTCTAGAGTTATATCCAAAAGAGAAGACAGGTGAAAGCTATTCAATACCAGTTGAAGTAGAACGTATAGTATCTTGGGGGCAGAATCCATATATTGAAAAGGTGTTTTTGCCATCAAGTGTAAAAGAAATACAGAGTTGGGCTTTCTACAATTGTACTTCTCTGAAAATTGTGAATATTCCCAATGGAATGGGGACTATTGGAGAATATGCGTTTTGCAATTGTGTGAGTCTGATGGAGGTACATAATCAGAATATTATTCCTCAAGAAAACTCTATTTATGCATTTGATAATACAGACTTGTCCCAGTGTACTCTATATGTTCCTAAAGGTACCATAGAAGATTATAAAAATGAATTTTTATGGGGGGAATTTGGTAATTATTTGGAAGAAAGTGTGCTGACAGTAAATAATAGAGGTCAAGCTTCCATATATCCATTAGAACCAGGAAGTATGTCTGAATGTATGAAACCTTATGTTGCGGCAATAAAAGAATTAACTGTTAATGGAGCATTGAATCTTTCAGATATCCAATATTTGAAAGAAGTATGCCGAAGCTATTCATTGACATCGCTCTTTTTGGAACATGCCATTATCATTGGCGGTGATGATGGGGTTATGAGTGAAGGTCTGTTCTCTGGATTTGAGAAGCTGACTTATTTGTCGCTACCGCTCCATACGCATTTGATTGAACCAAATGCTTTTGCTAACTGTACTAATTTAGAAACATTGAGATGTTTGATTAATGTCCCTCCTATAGCATCAGCGAATGCATTTTCAGATGTTAATGCTTTATGTAAGTTGATAGTGCCTCAAAATGTAATGGGGAAATATGAAACAAGCATGGCGTGGGATTTCTTTGCTACACGTATTAAGGGTGGAGATTATATAGGTGATGAAGAGGGATATATATATTTAGAAGAGCCTGGTACTTTAAGGAATAAAGTTTTGGGAAAGGACGGCGCTTGGACAAAATTAACGATTAACGGTTCGCTTAACTCTACGGATATTGCTTATTTACGTAATATGTCTGCGCTAGTCTATCTAGATTTGAGCGATGCTGATATTGTGACTGGTGGGGAAGGGTATATGTGTGGTTTTGGACCACCTATTGAATATACTGTGACTACTACTGAAAACTCATTTCCGGAATGGGCGTGCTTATATTTGAATAATCTTAAAGAACTTAAGTTGCCTAAATCACTTCGTAAAATAGAAGCGTATTCCTTCTTGAATTATTCCAATGCTTTTCAAGTAGTCATTTATGAAAATGTACAGGAAATAGGCTCTGCTTGGGGAGATAATATAGGCAATATCTATTGTTATGCACAAACTCCACCAAAATTTGATTTGGACGGATATCTTGGCGAAAGAAAGATAGTATATGTACCTTATGGGTGTAAAGAAGCATATTCGACTGCACCTGGTTGGATCAATTTTGAAATAGTGGAAATGGGGTGTAGTTATGTAAATGTTCCCGGAACTTTGAAAGATGTTATTCAAACGTTGCCAACTCCCATTGAGAATCTATGCATATTCGGCAGTATTAATGGAACGGATATAAAAACGATACGTGAGATTAGTACATTACGGACTTTAAATCTAACTCATGCAACAATAGTACGAGGTGGTGAAGCTTATTATAAAGGACTTACTGTGAATGAGGATTATGCTATTCCGCATAGTATGTTATCCGAACTCTCTCAACTAAAAGAAGTCTTTTTGCCGGATAACAGTTGGGCGATCAGGGATTCTGCGTTCTATAATTGCAATCAGCTTGTTGTAATTCAGATGCCAAAAGAGCTTGCAGCTATTGGTAAATCTGCCGTAGCCAGTACGGCGATTGAAGAACTTGTTATTCCTCGATCTTTGACCCAAATAGGTGACAAGGCATTTGAAACGAACAAATCATTGTTGTCTATTATATGGATGAGCTTGACGGATATCCCGGCTGATGTTTTTTGTAATGGCGCAGGAGATAGTCAACCGAACTGTCTGTTGTATCTTTATGGGAATGTAGATGGTGATCAAGTGCATTGTACAAATATAATTCGGGATGGAATTATTGAACATTTGATATTGAAAGAAGGCGCTTATTACGCAGGGCTTGCTTTTAAAGCGAAGAAAGTGAGTTATAATCGCAATTTTTCCTTATCGACTGAGGTTGGAACTGCAGCTGGATGGACAACCATAGCTCTACCTTTTAATGTCCAGTATTACCAACATGAGGAAAAAGGCGGACTAGCACCATTTGGAAGTGAGGTAGAAGATACTAAACCTTTCTGGTTGAGGCAACTTACTAAAGATGGGTTTCAAGACGCATTATCTGTAAATGCTAATACTCCCTATATAATTGCTATGCCTAATAATGAAGATTATCATGGAGAATATAATATTGTGGGTTCGGTAACATTTGGGGCTGAAAATCCGGATGGGATAGATATTCCTCAAACTCCCTCCCTTCTAACGGAAACACATGGTAGGCTATATAAGTTGGTGCCTACGTTTAGAGAGGTATTGGCTAATGATTCTGTTTATGCATTGAATATCGCTGACTATAACAATAACCCGGCAGGAAGTGTTTTTGTTAAAAACTCAAGAATGATAACGCCTTTCGAGGCTTATGCTATCAGTAAAGAACCTGTTGCTCGTGCACCTTTGATGTATAGCATCGGCGGCGAAGGTGGTGAAATAACCGGTTTGGAAGAAATCATGAAGAAAGAAGACGAATCTCTGAAAGTCTACACGGTCGGCAATGTACTCTACATAGACAGTGCTCGTGACCGAAGTATCTCTATTTATGACGTAACAGGACGTACCGTTCGAGTGGTGGAGGTACTTGAAGGGAGCAATACGATTACTGACCTGTCAAGCGGATTCTATTTTCTGGAAGGAAAGAAGGTGGTTATAAAGTGACATCCGCTTTCCCTATTGTTTAGCTTGTTGGATAATAAGAGCGGTCTTAATTTATCCAATTCTTTGGATGAAATGAATCGCTTTTTATCCAATCGTTTGGACAAACGATACCTGAATTCTCCGTAAAAAAGCAATAAAGGGGGCTAAAACTTCATGTCCTCTTTCAAAAAAAGCACCTGAATACTTGACTTCTGCTTTTCAATGTCGTATATTTGTATTCGTAATCTTAACTCAGATTCAACTTTAAATTAGCATAAGAGGAGGGGCGTTGCTTCTCCTCTATTTGTATCCTCCCTTTTCATATCATTTGAAATACCACACCTTAGCTTCCCGAATGCCACAGCTCAATAAGTGAAATGCCATAGCTCAGCAGGTGAAACATGTGGCATTTGGGGGATTGACATGTGGCATTTACTTCATTGACGTGTGGGATTTAGACCGTCTGTTTGTGGTAAACGCATCATCTGTTTGTGGTAAACGCACCATCTGTTTAGAGTAAACAGACCATCTGTTTCAGAAGCATGCCAGTGATGCTATCGACTATTGCAAATAGCCAGAAGATGTTAATAATATATAAATCTGCTCTTGACAAGAATCCGTTTTGTTATTCACAAAGTTCTCTCTTCTCAATTATTGCTTTCAGATAAAATCCTTTGTTTTGTACACAGAACGTTTTTGCCTTGTTTTCGTTCTCTGTACAAAACAACTCAGTCGAAGTCCCCACTACTTTTATACGAGCCGGATGTAAAAATACCGAGAAATAACAGATGGAACTTTTTGCTCTTCAAGAAAATACTACTATCTTTGCGCCCGAATTTATGAGCTAATATAATGTCTCACTCAATTAATTATTAAACAACTTATTTTATTTAATGGAAAACTTAAAAAATGTAGCGCCTGTTGAAGACTTCAACTGGGATGCTTATGAAAATGGCGAAACCTTCGGTGGTGCCAGCCACGAAGAGTTGGAAAAGGCTTACGACAGTACGCTTAACAAAGTTAACGACCGTGAGGTAGTTGACGGAACTGTAATCGCAATGAACAAACGTGAAGTTGTTGTGAACATCGGTTACAAATCAGACGGTATCATTCCTTTGAATGAATTCCGCTACAATCCTGACTTGAAGATCGGCGATACTGTAGAAGTATACATCGAAAACCAGGAAGACAAAAAAGGACAGTTGGTTCTGTCTCACCGTAAAGCTCGCGCTACTCGCTCTTGGGATCGTGTGAACGCTGCTTTGGAAAACGAAGAAATTATCAAGGGTTACATCAAGTGCCGCACAAAGGGTGGTATGATCGTAGACGTATTCGGTATCGAAGCTTTCTTGCCGGGTTCTCAGATCGACGTGAAACCTATCCGCGACTACGATGTATTCGTTGGCAAAACTATGGAATTCAAGGTTGTTAAGATCAACCAGGAATTCAAGAACGTGGTTGTTTCTCACAAGGCTCTTATCGAAGCTGAACTGGAACAACAGAAGAAAGAAATTATCGGTAAGCTCGAAAAAGGACAAGTTCTTGAGGGTACCGTTAAGAATATCACATCATACGGCGTATTCATCGACTTGGG
>OHQM01000099.1_pt1 | contig 52023 bp, 28 predicted proteins | sample 1577941 | NCBI WGS metagenome assembly OHQM01 (sample SAMEA3879604, study PRJEB24766) | human gut metagenome | biome: human-associated habitat; feature: feces | place: USA | collected 1985/1987
AAAATCTACTATTTATCCTTTTACAGGAAGTTGGAAGTTTGTCGACAAGAAATTGAGGCATTGTAATGCCTTGATAATTAGCAATCAATTTCCCTTGTACAAAAAGAATGTTTATACACATATATTACTTACTTTTTACATACCTCTTACGGGTTCCGCTTGCGAAATCAATCATTGTCCGAAATTATATGAAGAAAATATTCAATGAATTCATCAACTAATCGGCAAAAGTATGTAATGAAGAAGGTATACGTTTTCTTCTTCTACCTTCTACAACCATGGTGGTGGGTTGAGTTCCATGTTGCCCCAAACTTTGGTGCAGTACATGAAAAGTATCAACCGAATCATGCATATTCAATCTCCAGTTAGAATTCATATCACCAACTAATCCATTTGCATAATTTTCAAGTGTAACATAATCAACATGATCATCACTTTCCATGATCACCCCTGCCCAATGAAACGGAAAATCTCGCCTAGGAATCATATGCGCCGTTGAAATGGTAAGACCTTGTCCAATCCGAGGTTTGGCAAATTCATCTATACCAAGAGCCTTTCGATCATGTTTTTTTGACAATTCATAAAAAAGTGTGGAATATTGATCCGCCAGATCCATTAAAGCCGAATAGAATGCATTATTGCCTGATTTTGGAGTAATACCTCTCAACACACCATGTTTTAACGCTATGTCTTTATTGAATTTTTCAATACGTTTCCTTATCATAGGGTTACTATCTGTTGCATGCATATACGCAAAGAATGACTGGAAAACTTTTATTTTCATTCCTGCCGGATTGCACATTGCTTCCGGACCTAACCACATCCCACTATACATAGTAGTGGGGGTCCGATAAGGTCTAAAAACAACACTGCGGTCCATACCTAAAACAAGTGCGGATGTATTTCCACAATCGGCAGGAGTTGTCATTACCGTAATGCCACCACCTGTCCCATTCTTTTTATTTCTCAAAATCACCTCCTTATAATCCTGACCATTAATCTTATTTTGAGTACCTCCGGTCAGTTCAATATCTGCACCTTGACTGCTCAATATCCTGTTCGCTTCACTTATTTTATCATTTACAGTGAACAACTTCTGACTATTTTCCACACAGACGGTATCATCGTTTGACACAACGTAATTTGGAAGGATGTTTTTTTTGAATTGTATTAATTTAGTTTGCTTATGAATAGCATTCGCAAGCTTGTTCTGATGATCAGAAAAAAAGCGTTTATCTGCCAAAGAAAGCCTTTGTATGGCATTTTGTTTTGTCATTGTCCGACTATTGATGTCCTTATACACTTTTATATAGTCCATAGTATATTCATTTTTTAACCTTACACCAAAAATAGTTATTAATTCAACAAGATCAAAAAAAAATCCCGCTATTCGGTAATTCCGGAAATTATTAATAATATTGCAACCTGTTACGTAAGCACAAGGCATACCTTTGAAGCCTAAATCAATAATATATGATTGCAAACGAAAATAGAAATGAATTGCTACAATCACTGAAGGAGGGTTCTTTTTCTGCATTCGAGAAGTTATATAACCTGTATAGCGGCAAGCTCTACAACTTTATGATGCGTCTCTCTTCCGGCAATCAGTATATGGCAGAAGAGGTGGTGCAGCAAACATTTATCCGCATATGGGAGGTGCGGAAGAAGATAGACCCGACTGAAAATTTCATCTCCTACCTCTGCACCATAGCCCGTAACCTGTCAATGAATATGTACCAGCATCAGACGGTGGAATACATTTATACCGAATACCTGCTGAAAAGCAATCCCGACCGGGACCATCAGACAGAAGAAAGCACCGACCTGCGCTTTCTGAACGACTACATCGACTCACTGGCCGAAGAACTCCCCCCCTCGCGCAAGAAAATCTTTCTGCTCAGCAAACGTCAGGGCTATACCAATAAAGAAATAGCTGAAAAGATGGGTATTTCAGAAAGTACAGTCGCCACGCAACTGTCACTTGCCGTGAAATTCATGCGCGAGCAATTTGCAAAGCATTACGATAAGCTGATTCTTGTCTTATGGGCCTTTTTTGTTAACGAAATGCAATAATGCCCGATACGTTTGGATACGAAAACAAGAATAACTGTATACTATATAAATAAGTAAGAAGATGGAGAAAGAATATTATAAGAACTTAGCCGAAAAATACTTCGCAGGAGACATCACAGAAGCGGAAATCAGCGAACTGGCAAGATGGATACGCAACAATGCCCAACTGGCAGGATGGTGGGAGAAGGAGTTTGAGAAGTCCGCCGCCGACATCAGTCCCGCCTTGCGCGATAAGATGTTTGCCAGAATTAAGACGGAAGTTCTTAAAGAGGCTTCCGGAACTTCCGAGGCCTCCGGGCTTTCCGGTAAAGACACAGTTGCCCCCTACACACCGCAACAACCTGCCGTGAAGCGTACACCGGGCAAAGCACTGGTTCCCGCCTGGGCAAGGTGGGCGGCTATGATTTGCATTCCCATCTGCATCGCCTTCTTCACTTACAATATTCTGAGTATCTCCAATGCCGATCAACCCCGTTCACCCTTCATTGTGAAAGCCGACAAGGGCGATAAAGCCACTGTAGTTTTGCCCGACGGTACAGACGTCATCCTGAATTCCGCCTCCCAACTCAGCTATCTGAGCGACTTCGGAAGAAACGAACGCCGCGTGCAACTGGAAGGAGAAGGTTACTTCAAAGTGGCACATGACACCCGCCGCACTTTCATCGTGCAGGTGGGCGAACTGGAAGTTAAAGTAATGGGTACGGTGTTCAATGTCTGCGCCTACAGTAACGACCAAGATGTGACTGTCGTCCTGCTGGAAGGAAAAGTCGGTATCCACACGCCATCCACTTCTACCACCCTAAGCCCCGGAGAGAAGATAAACTACAACAAGTCCACCCGCAAACTGAGTACCGAGAAAGTCTATCCCGACGACTACGTAAGCTGGACGAAAGGCAGTCTCTACTTCCAAAACGAATCTTTGGAAAACATCATGAAAGCCCTTTCGCGAGTGTATGACGTCACAATACGTATCGACTCACCCAAGATATCCGAAGAACGTTTCACCGGTACTATCCCCGGTGGAGGTATACAGAACGCTTTAAACATCATCATGCTGACCTCTCCATTCCGTTATGAAATGGAAGATTCAGTCATTATCTTAAAGGAGAAATAGCCGTTGGTTTGTTAATGTGAGTTAAAAGAGAGAAGCCGCTTGGACGGCGACATAAGGAAGCCTGTATACCTATCAAACCAACTTAATTTATTTGATATGAAAAACAGGAAACCAAAGAATCTAAGAACTATGCGGGCGCTTTGCCTCACCTTGTTCTTGAGTGTATCACTCAGCCTTTTCTCGCAGATCACCGTCACTGTGGAAAACACGCCGTTGCGTACCGCACTGAAAAAGATTGAGCAAGTAAGCAACTACAAGTTCTTCTACAATGAGAAACTGGCAGGTCTCGATCAGACCGTTTCCTTCAACGTAAGCAATGCCACCATCGAACAGACTTTGCAGAAAGTGCTGGCGGGGAAGGAGCTTACTTACAGAATGGAGAAAGACAATGTAGTAGTGCTGTTGCAGAAGGAGGCTGTGAATCAGAAGACTAAGACGATTACCGGAACGATTGTAGACCAGTCGGGCGAACCGGTAATTGGTGCTAGCATTGTAGTAAAAGGAACCAGCAATGGTACCATCACCGATATAGACGGTAATTACACCTTGGCAAATGTACCTGAAAACTCCACAATCAACATTTCCTATATAGGCTATCAGCCCTTGACCTATCCCGCATCCAGTAAAGAACTCACCAAAGTTACGCTGAAAGAGGATAGTGAAATGCTGGATGAGGTGGTGGTAGTAGGATACGGTACCACCAAGAAAGCAAATCTGTCCGGTGCCGTAGACCAAATATCCTCGAAAGAAATAGAGCACCGCGTCAGTGGCAATGCCGGGCAAGTACTCCAAGGAATGATTCCCAATCTGAATGTTTCCTTCAGCGATGGTTCCATAAACTCAAAGGCAACCTTTGATGTACGTGGCGTAGGTTCCATAAACGGCGGAAAGCCTTTGGTACTTATCGACGGCGTAGAAGGTGATATGAATTATATCAATCCCAAAGATATAGAATCCATATCTGTACTGAAAGACGCTTCTTCTGCCGCCATCTATGGTGCCCGTGCCGCTTTTGGTGTAGTACTTATCACGACCAAGAATCCGAATGCCGGAAAAATACAGGTGAATTATTCCAATCACTTCGGTTGGAGCAATCCCACTATCAATACAGACAATTTTATCACGGACGGTCTGGAATGGGCTCGCCTGAGCGACAAGTTAAGTCTTTTGGAAAACACAAGTACCTACTTAGGATACACTGAAGAAGACTATGCCTATATGGAAGCCCGCAAGAAAGACCCTTCACTCCCTTCCGCACTGATAAAAACAGTAGACGGCGTGGAGCGCTATGTACATTACGGAAATACGGATTGGTGGGATTATATCTTCCAGAATAACCAGCCCTCCATGGAACATAACCTGAATATTTCCGGTGGTAGCGAGAAAGTTCGTTTCTATCTTTCCGGAAGATTCTATTCAAGAGAAGGTATTTACCGAATCAACCCCGATAAACTGAAAAGTTATACCTTACGCAGCAAGATCGATTTCCAGCTGACCTCCTCTATCAAGATAACCAACTCCACCAATATCTATTTCAGCGATTACGATTATCCGGCAACCAACAATCGTAATGTAGGTGGAAGCGATAACAGTGAGGATTGGAGAAAATATACCTTCCACGCTTCCCCGGTATTCTTACCCCGAAATCCGGATGGTACTATTCTTATCAACGGCGCCTACACTCCCGGCCGTGACATAGCGGACGGCACATTTGCCGACCTGACCTATGGGAAAAGCAAGGGACTTGACCAGGAGCATGACATTTCAAACACCATTGCTTTGCAGTTTACTCCCATCAAGGATGTAGTATTGAATGCCGACTATAGTTTCCGTAAAGGAAGTCCCGTTTCCAAACTGTTACTGGTTTCAACTCCACACACCAACCAACCCAATGGTGAGGGAACAAGCCGCTATATGCCTAACAAATCACTCTATAAGGAGATGCATTGGCAAACTATGTATCAGGCAGTCAATGCCTTCGGTACATACAGCCACCTCTTTGCAAAGAAACACGATGTAAAGGCAATGATCGGATTCAACCAGGAATGGAGACATTGGGAGCGCAGCGTTGCAAGACGCAGTTCACCCGCATCCGAAGAACTGGGTTCTTTCAATCTCGCCACAGGAGAAAATGTACAGGTTCAGGGAAATGCTGATGAATGGGCTATCCGTGCCGCTTTTTACCGCCTGAACTACGACTACCTGGGACGCTATCTATTAGAGTTCAACGGACGCTTCGACCTTTCCTCCAAGTTCCCCCATAACAAACGCCTGGGTATTTTCCCCTCCGGTTCTTTTGCCTGGCGCATAAGTGAAGAACCATTCTTCCAATCATTGAAATCCGTTATGGATAACTTGAAATTCCGCGTTTCCTATGGGACACTGGGCAATCAAAACGTAGGTCCATACGACTATATAGCCAAAATGAAAGTCACGCAAGGGGATTACCTGATGGACAGTTCATACATGAGTTACCTGACTACTCCTGATGCCATCTCCTCAAACTTCACTTGGGAAAAATCTCAGACCATTGACTTTGGAGTCGATTTCTCTTTGTTTAACGGACGGTTCTCCACTTCTTTCGACTGGTATCAACGCGACACAAAAGATATGTTGACCCAAGGTAAGAAACTTCCATCTGTTTTCGGAACTTCCGAACCACAAGAGAATGCCGCTAATTTGCGTACAAGAGGTTTCGAGCTGTCAGTGAAATGGCAGGATAAATTCTTGCTGGCACACCAGCCGTTCGAATATAAAGTAGGATTCACATTAGCTGATAACGTAACAGAAATTACCAAATTCGACAACCCCGACGGACAGATAGACCAGTTTTATGTAGGTAAACGCTTGGGTGAAATATGGGGATATACGGTTGAAGGGTTCTTCCAGGATGACATGGAATATCTGAAACATGCAGACCAAACGAAAGTAAACCGAAGAATCCAACGTAACTACCTCATTAACCATCCGATAGCAGGAGACATCAAATTCAAAGACTTGGATGGCAATGGAGAAATATCTCCGGGTGACCAGACTTTGGCAAATCCGGGTGACCTACGCATCATCGGTAATACATCGCCCAGATACACTTGCTCCCTGAACCTGGGATTCAATTATTACGGCTTCGACTTTTCAACATTCTTTCAGGGAGTCCTGAAACGTAACTGGTGGCCGGGCAAGGATAACAGTTTCTTCTGGGGACCGTTTACACGCCAGTACGAGAATTTCTACCCTAAAAGTATTGAGCAAAACTCATGGACCCCGGAAAACCCGAATGCATACTTCCCACGTCTGGCTGTATATGCGGCCAACGAAGGTGGAAATTATGAAGGCGCTCAGTTGAGAGTCTATTCTGATAAATACTTGCAGAATGCTGCTTATGTCCGCCTGAAAGATATCACTTTAGGCTATACTCTGCCTAAGGCACTCTGTAGTAAGATTGGATTCTCCAGCATCCGGGTTTATGTTTCAGGAACCAACCTCCTGACGTTCTCTCCTTTGTACAAACATAACGAGGACCGCACCGTAGACCCGGAACAATTGGGAGACGGTAATTCTTACCCGTTCAGCAAGACATTTGCTTTTGGTTTTGATTTTAAATTTTAAAGAAGAAGTATAGCTATGAATAAATTCAATATAATAAAAGTTTGTACTGTTTGTATGATAGGCATAGGCATGGCCTCATGCAACGACTCATTCATGGACAGATTCCCTATCGCGGAAATATCGCCGGAGAACTCATTCAAGTCTGCACAAGACCTCGAATTGTATACTAATGGGTTTTATGAGAATCTTCCGAAAATCAATGATATTGTCCGAGGAGATAATACATCAGATAATATACTTTACAGCAATGTACCTATGGAACAACGAAGTGCGGAAAGAGATATTCCATCCGAAGCCGGTAGTAGTGGCTGGAGTTGGGGAGCTCTCCGGAAAATCAATATTTTCTTTGATAACTACACACGTTGTGAAGACAAAGTTGCCGCACTGAAGTATGAAGGTGTTGCCCGTTTCTTCAGAGCCTGGTTCTACTTCGACAAAGTGAAACGCTTTGGTGGTGTGCCCTGGTATGAAACAGAAATCAAAACAGACGATGAAGACTTGCTATATAAGCCCAGAGATTCACGTGAATTCATTATGAACAAAACGATTGAAGATCTGGAAATAGCAGTGGAACGTCTGGGTACTACCAGAAAACCGGACCAGATATCCAAATGGACTGCATTAGCTTTCTTGTCCCGCGTATGTCTCTACGAAGGTACTTATCGTAAATATCACACAGAACTAAATCTTCCCGATGCCGACAAACTACTGGAGAAAGCATATAAAGCAGCGGAAAGAGTAATGAATGAATCGGGCTATAGTTTATATACCACAGGAAATTCCGATGTCGATTACAGGGACTTGTTTGCTTCCGATGATCTGAAAGAGGCAGAAGTTATTTTGGGAAGACGTTACTCGTTGGTATTGAATAAGATGCATAATACAAACTATTATTTTCTATCAAAAACCCAACAAGACGTAGGGCTGACCAAAGACTTTGTGAATACCTATCTGTTGGCCAACGGAACACCGTTCACCGCTCAAACAGATTATGCTACCATGCAGTTCAAGGATGAAATGAAGAACCGGGACAAACGTCTGGCACAGACAATCCGTTCAGTGGGATATACCCGGATTGACAGCGACAAACCATTACTTCCCGACTTAGAAGCCTCCATGACGGGATACCAGATTGCTAAATTCATATCCAAAGAGGCACAGGATGGAGATGGTGCATCCTATCAGGATGTAGCTATCATTCGCTATGCGGAAGTTCTTCTGAATTATGCCGAAGCCAAGGCTGAACTGGGAGTAATCACACAGGATGACATTGATAAGTCTATAAGGCTGATTCGCGTAAGAGCCGGAATGCCAAATCTGAATCTTGCTACATCCAATTCCAATCCGGACGGGATACTTGCAAGCGAATACACCAACGTAACCGGAAGTAATAAAGGCGTCATTCTGGAAATCAGACGCGAACGCCGCATAGAATTAGCTCTCGAAGGATTCCGCTATGATGACTTGATGCGCTGGAAAATGGGTAAACTACTTGAACCTCATTTCACAGGTATGTATTTCCCCTCACTGGGTGAATTTGATTTGGACGGAGATGGCACAGCCGATCTTCTGCTTTACGACGATAAAGCACCCGAAAGTAAAGCGAAACAAAAAATCAAAGTGGGAGGTGTCCTTCAGCTGACAGAAGGGAAACGAGGCTATCTGGTTGGTTTCCTGAATATAACGAAGAAATTTGATGAAACACGCGATTACCTATATCCGATACCGTCAGGTGATATCTTGCTGAACAAGAATCTGGAGCAAAACCCGAATTGGAAATAACCTAAAAACAGAATGAATCATGAAAATAGATAAAACATGTATAATAGGATTTTTCTTTTCTCTGTTTCTGTTAGTAGCTTGCGGAAGTGATAATGAGCCATCCGTTCCGGAAGAACCTGACCCAATGGAAGAGCCCTACCCCGAAGTTACTGAAAGTGAGCGAGCATCTATTCCCGTTTCATTGCAGAAGAGAGACCACGTGCAGATATGTGCCCATCGGGGATACTGGAAAGATGCGCCGGAAAACTCCGTCAAAGCGGTAACTCTGGCTATTGAGAACAAAATAGATATGATAGAGTTAGACGTGAGGATGTCAAAAGATGGAAAGCTGGTATTGATGCACGATGCCACTATCGAACGTACGACAAATGGCACTGGAAAAGTATCGGAATTGAGTTACAAGGAATTAAGTTCGTACAATCTGTATCATGAGGGAGAATTGACGGAAGAAAAAGTACCGCTCTTCAAAGATATTCTATCAACCGCCAGAGGGAAGATCTACATTGATATAGATGTGAAGATTTCCGATTATAAGGCAGTATACGACTTGGTAAAGCAATATGGTATGCTTTCCCAGGTACTGTTTACAGTCTATGATGTGGCAGCAGCCAAGAAGGTGGTGAATCTGGATGAAAACGCCATCCTCTTACCAGTCATCTACGAAATGCAGGATCTGGAAAATTATCTGGCAATTCGCAAACCTCTTCCCGTTGCCCAGTTCAATAGCGCTGCTTTCACAGACGACATTCTGGCCAAAGCATCCGAAAACGGTGTTTTCCTATTCAAAAACATTTACATAAACACCAATATTACTCCGACTTCGGATAACTACAAACAAGTGAAAGCATTTCTGATAAAAGAAGGAAGTATCATACAGACAGATTATCCCGTTGAACTGAAAGAGTATTTAAAAAACAATTAAAAAGATACATCAATGAAAAATACAATATTAATAATACTGACTGCACTTCTATGGATGGCATGCAGTGATGAAGATAAAGTGAATATAAAACCAGTGGCGGCTTTCAAGGCAAGTGAAGTCATCGTCCAGGAAGGACAGTCTGTAGCTTTCACCGACTTGTCATTTGACCAGGACGGACAAATAGCCAAATGGGCATGGGATTTTGGCAATGGCAGTTCTTCCGAAGAGCAATCTCCAATAACGGAATATTCTGCGGCCGGAGAATATACAGTGACTTTATCCGTCTGGGATAATCAAGGGACACAGAATGCAAATGTATTCAGTAAGACTATCACTGTAAAAGAAAAGTCTACCGCTGACGTAGAACCCGAAATAGTATGGGAATTCCAGACTCCATGTGGCTTTCAGGATGTGTCTCCTGCCATCGACGATCATGGAAATGTCGTTGTGGGCTGCGATGCAAACAATGCACGCGGCGGGCAAAATATATGGGTAATAAACAATGGAACAGAAGTCTGGCATTATTCTTCGGGCGACGTAATCCGTTCTTCGGCTGCAATAGCAGATGATGGTACTATCTATGTGGGCAGCTATGACAAGAAACTATACGCCTTCTCCGCCAGTTCATCCGCACCATTGGGAACATTTGATCTGGGCGCCACAGCCAAGTTCAGTAGCCCGGCTATAGACAAAGATGGTACAGTATTTTTCTCTGCCAATAAAAAGTTATTTGCTATCAATGCGGCACCGGGTATGACCGAAAAGTGGAATGCCGATTGTGAAGGGACTACGCAATCTACTCCAGTAATAGGCGATGATGCTGTATACATCTGTTCCAATAGTGGCAAACTTTATGCTTTTGCCAAAAATGACGGAAAGAAGAGATGGACTGTGGAATATGGAAAGACTTGTACTTCAGTTCCCGCCATAGGAGAAGACGGCACCATTTATCTATGTGGTGAAACAGCGGATGGTGGAATAGTAATGGCTGTAAATCCGGATGGGACTGTAAAATGGCAACAATATTCAGCCTCAGCTTTTGCCAATTCCGGTATCTCGCTGAGTATCGACGGATATTTGTATGTAGGCAATTCTGACGGAGATATGCTTTGCTATACTCAGGAAGACGGTACTTCTGTCTGGAAGTTCAAGGCACAAGGACAGATTCGTTCGGTACCTGCAATAGACAATGCCGGGAATATTTACTTCGGTGACGGAAAAGGCTATTTCTATGTACTAAATTCAAAAGGAAAACTGAGTTATAAGGAAATTCAGTTGGGAGCAAATATCTGGTCATCTCCTGTTATTGATAAGAATGGACTTATCTACGTTTGCACCGATGTTACCAAATCATCAGAGCCAGGCAAGGTATTCGCACTCAGAACCCATGCAACAGGAGCACAACAAGGTTGGTCCATGCGGAGTGGAGACTACAAAAGAAACGCCCGTAAAAAATAACTTTAACGAATAAAAAACTCAAAAGAAAAATAGAATATGAAAAGGATATTATCAATATCAGTATTACTGATTGCTTATTTGGCAACATTTGCCCAAGGACATTTTAAAGAGATAGAAAAGAGCTTCAAGGAACCGGAGACTAAATCGATTCTTGTTGTTTCCCATCGTGCCGATTGGCGCAATGCACCGGAAAATTCCTTGCAGGCTATCCAGAACTGCATCGATATGGGGGTAGATATGGTGGAAATCGACCTGAAGAAAACAAAGGACGGTCACTTGGTACTGATGCACGACAAAACAATAGATCGTACAATGAACGGTAAAGGGAGTCCGGAGGATTATACTTTGGCAGAACTGAAAGCCATGAGGCTGAAGAATGGTGCCGGAATAAAAACCCGGCATCAGATTCCTACCTTTGAGGAAGTCATGAACCTATGCAAAGGAAAAATCATGGTAAATGTGGACAAAGGCTATGACTACTTCAAAGATGCATATGATGTACTAATGAAAACCGGCACGGTAGGCCAATGTGTGATGAAAGCAAGCCTGCCCTATGAGCGGGTGAAAGCAGAAAATGGTGAAGTATTGGATAAGATGATTTTCATGCCTGTTATCCAGTTACACAAAGAGGGAGCAGAAACAGTCATTGACGGATATCTGAAGCACATGAAGCCACAGGCTTTTGAATTAGTCTTCAATAACGACAGCCCTGAAGTGCAGCGCCTCATCAAGAAGGTTCGCGACAGTGGAGCAAAAATATTCATCAACTCCCTCTGGCCCGAACTTTGCGGCGGACATGATGATGACCGTGCCGTAGAACTGCATCAGACGGACGAGAGCTGGGGATGGATCATCAACCAAGGAGCAAAACTGATTCAGACAGACCGTCCCGCTATATTGCTGCAATACTTAAAGGATAAGAAACTGCACAAGTAAAGAAAAGAAAGCATGTTGAAACATATCATTGATTTTTACAAGGTGTCGGCTCCGGCACCTTGTAACGGGGAATCTTTGCCCGAACAAAAGCGTCGGTTGAAGCATCTGCAATGGTCCACTTTCCTTGCGGCAACTCTCGGATATAGTATGTACTATGTATGCCGTCTGAGCCTGAACATCGTTAAGAAGCCGATTGTAGATGAAGGCATCTTCTCCGAAACTGAATTAGGTATCATTGGTTCTGTATTATTCTTCACCTATGCCATAGGTAAGTTCTCTAACGGTTTCTTGGCGGACAGAAGCAATATCAACCGCTTCATGTCAACGGGATTGCTGGTGACGGCACTGGTAAACTTGTGTCTGGGCTTTGTGAACTCGTTCATCTTGTTCGCCATATTATGGGGTATCAGCGGTTGGTTTCAGTCTATGGGAGCGGCATCCTGCGTTGTAGGGTTATCACGCTGGTTTCCAGACAAGGAACGCGGTTCATTCTATGGTTTTTGGAGTGCCAGTCACAACATAGGCGAAGCAATGACGTTCATCATTGTGGCCTCCGTCGTGAGTGTGCTCGGATGGCGTTATGGATTTCTGGGTGCAGGCATGGTAGGTCTATTAGGCACATTACTTATCTGGCGTTTCTTCCACGATACACCCGAAAGCAAGGGGCTTCCTCCGATCAACGCACCGAAAGAAAAGAAAGTGATGAGCGCACTGGAGACGAAAGAATTTAACCGTGCACAGAAAGCTGTGTTAAGGAATCCGGCAATCTGGATACTTGCCCTCAGCAGTGCATTCATGTACATCAGCCGTTATGCTGTGAATAGTTGGGGAATATTTTATCTGGAGGCACAGAAAGGCTACTCAACATTGGATGCCAGTTTCATTATTTCTATCAGTTCAGTATGCGGTATTATAGGTACCATGCTTTCCGGGGTAATCTCTGACAAACTGTTTAAGGGACGCCGCAATGCACCGGCACTTATATTCGGATTAACGAATGTATTGGCGCTTTGCTTGTTTTTATTGGTTCCCGGTGTTCACTTCTGGCTGGATGCTCTGGCAATGGTACTTTTCGGTATTGGCATCGGTGTACTGATTTGCTTCCTCGGTGGACTGATGGCCGTCGATATTGCCCCACGCAATGCTTCGGGAGCCGCTCTCGGAGTGGTAGGCATTGCCAGTTACATCGGTGCAGGGTTGCAGGATGTAATGAGTGGTATATTGATAGAAGGGCAAAAAACCGTAGTGAACGGAACAGATGTGTATGATTTCACCTATATCAACTGGTTCTGGATTGGCGCGGCGACGTTGTCGGTAGTGCTGGCGTTGCTGGTATGGAATGCAAAGTCGGCAGATGCAGAATAAGGATATTCAGAAAAAGCACCACTCATTTGGCTAATCTCATTATTCTCTGTATTTTTGTTCCGTAACCGTCAGTTCCGTAATGTGCATTACGGAACTGACGGTTACGAAACTTATTTATAATCATATAAACCACTGATTATGAAATTCTACGATAGAGAACAAGAAACCGCCAAATTACAAGAGATACAGCAAAAATCACTTCTGCAAGCTCAAATGACTATTATTACAGGACGGAGACGTATCGGTTAAACCCAGTTACTACTGAATGCCACGGCAGGGGGGCCACGTTATATTTCTTTGTAGCTCACAAAGCAGAAGCCGGCCTCATCACCGATTTTCAAACCATTGCAACTCGTAATCTGGACATCCCAGCCCTCGAGCAAGTAACTTCTTTTGCAGAACTATTCCGCTTTCTCATAGGAAAGTTCCGACTTAAAGGATTATCAGGTAGAAGATATAGGGTTATCTATGGGAGATATGTAAGTTACCGTTGCCCCTCAATAAACGTCATATCCGGCATATATATCCAATGTGTTGAATATATAGAACCAAGCTATAGCATCTATATATCCAACGTGCTGCATCTATATATCCAACACATCCGATATATAGATGCTGCAAGCAGGTATACTTAAATGCTAAAGCGATAGCCTTATCAGGCTTTGGACATTCAATTTCTGTTGTGTTTTGGCATAACAAAAACAACATGTAAAAGACTGAATACCTGCGTTTCTATAGGTGTGGGCGTTCCTTTCTTTTGCGTTGTGGGGATTGGCAATTCCTATTACAATAATTGAGATACTTGACAAGTAGCGCAAGCATTGGTGAACTAGATGCCATGCTTTCCTGGACAGTCTATATTGAGTATTTCGTAATACTTGCTCCCCATACAAATCAAATTGCTCCAGCCATAGTCGTCAGCCAAAATAAAAATGATATTAGGATGTTCTGCTTTCCGTGCGTGGAGTTAGCTGGTGAAAGCAGCCAATCCCAGCAACAATATTATTTTATTAATAGGGTATTGGGGTTAATCATGGTATTATTATTTAACTATCTTGTTCATTGACAGTTTCTCCTTCCTCGGAGGAGTCGGTCTCTCCTTTCCGGTAAGCTTGTGGAGTGAAGTGATATCTTTCCTTGAAACATTTACTGAAATATTTAGGAACGTTGAAACCTACCTGGTCGGATATTTCCGCAATATTCAGCTCCATATTGTTCTTCAATAAAAATGCTGCACGTTTCAAGCGAAGCGTCATAATGAAATCAGCAGGTGTTTGTCCTGTAATGGCTTTCAACTTGGAGAATAGTTTTGTACGGGAGATACTCATCCGGGTTACCAGCATATCTACATTGAAATCTCCATTCTCCATTTCCTGCTCGATAATTTCCATCACTTTATCCATGAACTTCTTGTCCATCACATTATTGGTTAGTATTTGTACGTTTTCTTGTGGTAGTTTGCTGAACTTCTCTTGTAACATGATCCGGTTATTGACCAAATTGTTACAGCGGGACAACAAGATATTGATGTTAAAAGGTTTAGTAATATAATCGTCTGCTCCCATCCTTAATCCTTCCAGATTGTGCTCGATGGCAGTCTTAGCCGTCAGCAGAACTACAGGGATATGGCAGGTATCAAAATCGGTTTTAATGGCTTGGCAAAGTTCCGTACCAGACATTTCCGGCATAATGATATCACTGAGTACGATGTTGGGATTTTCCAATCGTACTTTCTCCAGACCCTCTTTGCCATTAGAGGCAGTAATGACGATATAAAATTCTTCGAATATTTTAGCTAACATTTCTTTTAGAGAGTCATTGTCTTCCACGATAAGAATTTTGTATTCGCCTTCTTTTAACCGAGTATCGTTATTTGACGCTGTTTGTTCTGACAACAGATATTGTTGGAATTCTACACTTAACTCATTGACTTCATCAGATGTAATTGTATCTTTTGTTTCACTGATCTGTTCGGGTGTGAAGTGCTCATTTCCGGTTTTCAAGTGTATGCAGAAGGTAGTTCCTTCTCCCAATTCGCTAGATACTTCAATGCTTCCATGATGCAGTTCAACTATACCTTTAGAAAGAGAAAGTCCGATACCGGTACCTACATAAAACAAGGAGTCCATCTGTTCCGTTTGATAGAAACGGGTAAAGATATTGTTGATGTCTTTAGCGGCTATTCCCGAACCATTGTCCGTAACGTCAATGAGAACCTCCTGATTTCTCTTCCGGAGGGAGATAGAAATTATTCCTCCGGCTTTTGTATGTTTAAAGGCGTTGGAGATAAGATTGTTTATCACTTTCTGCATCTGCCTGGCATCGTACCACAAGCTGATATTGTCACTACTCTTTTCGAAATTAAAAGTAATTTGGCGCTGTACTGCATATTCCTGAAAGAGCAGATAATGCTCATATACAAAGTCTACAATATTATGCTCGCTCACTTTGATAGTCATGTAGCCCTGTTCTTGCTTGCGGAAATCGAGTAATTCTGTAATAAGTTCCCTCAACTGTAAACAACTCTTATATACACCCAATATTTTGTTGTAAACATTGGGAGCAAAAGAACGTACCTGTAGCAACATTTCCATTTGTCCGATGATAAGTGTAAGCGGGGTGCGGAACTCATGTGAAATATTGGTGAAGAAACGTAATTTCGCTTGGTTGAGTTTTTCAATGTCTTCGGCATGCTTTTTTTCATATTTCAGTGATTCCTGAAGCTGAATGCGGCGATAGTAGGTGCGTATGAGGTAATATACAATACCTGCAATGCATATAAAATAGAGTAAGTATGCCCAGATGGTGCGATAGAAAGGGGGCAAAATTTCTATTTGCAGTCTGCTTGGTGGAACCAGATTTTCATTGACGTCTTTGGCCCTGACAACTAATGTATATTTGCCGGGGTTTAGATTGGTATAAGTAATGACATTCTGTTCCAGGCTATTCCATGTATTAGAAAAACCCTCCAAACGGTATATGATTTCATCTTTATTGAAAGGTATGTAATCTGTTGTGGTATATTCAATACTGAATATATTTTGGTTGGATTTAAGGGTGATTTTGGGAGTATAAGTAATGTCTCTGGTCAATATGCTGTCTTTATCTCCTACATTGATATCTTTTCCGTTTATGATAAGCCGGAATGGATATATGCGGTAAGAGCGGGGAGCTTCTTCAAGTTCTTTCTCAAAGAAGGAAATAATTCCAGTAGTTCCTCCGATGAATATTTCTCCTTTTTTGTTTTTATAGAGTGCATTCTCATTGATACAACTCAGAGGCAACTCCTCGTAATTCTTGAATTTCTTCTGTTGGTAATCTAATATAGAAAATCCTTTATCGGTAGTTACAAGTAGCCTGTTTGGCGATAGTTCACAAATATTATAGATAATGTTGCTTGCCAAGCCGTTTTTACTCATATCGAAATTCTCGAAATCATCCGTTTCCCTGCGATATAAGTCCAGCCCGTTTTCATTGGTGCAGAACCATAACCTGTTTTGACTATCTTCATAGATCGAATTGATGCTGTTACTACTGATACTGTGTTCGTTGGCACTTTTATATTTATAGATTGAGATTTTTTGAGTATTAAAATTGTAAGCACAGGCTCCATTGTTGTTATTGGCTATCCATAAAATACCTTTATGGTCAAGAGTCAATCCCAAGGTAGATACGGTATTGTTGAGTGCCACTTCGTCATGGAACAACGGTTTGCATATTCCGGTTTTAGGATTAAATAGTCCGACACCGTTGCCGGTTGCCAATATTAAGTGTCCCTGATAGGGTAAAATGTCTTCAATAAGATTGGACGGAATAGAGGTTTTGTCTCCTTTCTTATGTTTATAATTGGTAAAACGACCGGTTTTTAAATCCAATTTATTAAGTCCCTCCAAATGAATACCAGTCCATACCGCTTTTTGGATGGAGTCGTAGTAGATTGTTCTTACATTTCCTTGCGTAAAGTTATTGGAAGTATTTTTGTCTGTATACCATTGATATATCTGGGTGACCGGATTATATTTATTAATTCCTCCTTTCTCCGTTCCTATCCATAAATTACCCTCATTATCTTCGGTCATGCGCTTCACGATAGGAGAGCTTAAGCCTTCTTCTTCTTTAGTAGAAGCTTGATACTCACGATAAATTTGTTTCTGTGTATTGAAATAGTTGATTCCTCCGGAATACGTTCCTACCCAAATCGTTCCTTGCAAGTCGCAATACAGTCCCCAAATAGAAGAGTTACTCAGACTTTTACTATTTTCTTTTTTTATGTAGCGGGTAAATTTCCCGGTTTGCTTGTCATATTTATTGAGTCCATTGAAAGTTCCTATCCATATATCTCCTTGTTTGTCTTCGCAACATCTGTGTGCATAATTGGAACTGATGGTAGTAGGATCATCCATTACATATAAGAAGCTGTTGATTTGTTTACCTTGCATGCAGTACACTCCATGTCCTGAGTTGGCAGTTATCCAGTAGCCGCCGGAAGAATCTCTGATGATATCGGATATGTTTCCCTCTTTGATGGGATGGGTAAGTTTTTTTTGTGAGTTGAGTATATAAAGTCCTTTGGTAGTTCCTATGAGGACAGAGTCATTATATACGTACAATCTTTGGATGACACTATTATTTTGAGGCATCGTGTATAACAAATCGAATTTAGTTCCATCGTACTTGAATATCTGGTTTGCAGTGGCAGCGTATAGATATTCAGAAAAGAATTCTGCTCGTATACTTTTCTTTATGATAGGGGTAAATCGGCCTTTTTCAATGTCATAAGCAGAAATACCTCTGTTGGTCATAATATAAACGTGTCCGTTTTGATCTCCTGTGATGTGATAAATATCATTATAAAGGATGCTATTCGGATTATTTTTTTCTTTTTGATAAATTTTGAAATCTTTTCCATTATATAAGCTGACTCCATTTCGCGTACCGAACCACATAAAGCCACGTTCATCCTGATAAATGGAGATAATAGAATTGTGTGACAACCCATCATCGGTAGTTAAATGGCGGAAAGATATGCTTTGTGCACTGCACGTAAGTATATGTGCGCATAAAAGACAGCAGATTAAAAGGGTTCTATTTTTCATAAATTTCAGATATAGTAGTCAGTATATTAAGATTTGCAAATATAGTTTTTTTGTCGTGAAGAGGAAATCTCAATTGCTTGTAGCTAAGTAGATTTTCGTCCTTTTTATATACCATTTTTATACATTTTACTCTTCAGGGTCTATTTTGTATATTTAGAATCCCCTTAGTGTATGGATGTCATCCTCTTCGTATTATCTCATTCCCTATTTTTGTTCGGTAAAGTTAGCAAATTAATGGAACGTTGATTATTTATGAGAAATAATATTTTGATTCGCACGTGTATTGGCCTTTTTCTCTCCTCTGTGGTTGCTTGTGGAGGAGCTAAAGGGCGGAAAGATTTTTTTTCAGCGAACATAGAGCATGCTACTGCTCAATACAACTTACAGATAGATGCTCTTGAAAAGAAAGATAAAGTCTTAATTCCCCGCACTGTGAATGCTAAGGGGGATATGGTATATGCACATCGTGGTTGGGACTGGACTCTCGGTTTTTTTCCCGGAAGCCTTTGGTATTTATATAATCTCACCGGTAATGAATACTGGAAACAGAAGGCAGAGAAATATACCGAATATTTACATAAAGAACAATATAATACTTCGCATCACGACATCGGTTTTATTATAGGTTGCAGTTTTCTCAATGGTATACGTATGGGAAATAGGGAAGAATATAAACCGGTTGTGATACAGGCAGCCAAATCTCTGTCTGCCCGTTTTCGTCCTAATGCAAGTATTATCCAGTCTTGGAATGTAGATAAGGGACGTCCGTTAAAGATGGGATGGAAATGTCCGGTGATTATTGATAATTTAATGAACTTGGAACTTTTGTTTGAAGCCACCCGGTTGTCCGGCGATTCTACCTATCATAATATAGCCGTTTCACATGCTGACAAGACCCTGAGAAATCATTTCCGCGAGGATGGCAGTTCGTATCATGTGGTAGATTATAATCCGGAAACGGGCAAAGTACTTAAGCGGTGTACGGCACAAGGATATTCCGATGAATCGGCATGGGCGCGAGGGCAGGCCTGGGCTATTTATGGATATACGATGTGTTACCGATATACACATAGTCCGGCATACTTGAATCAGGCAAAAAAAGTGTATGAGTTTATATTTACCAATTCAAACCTTCCCGAAGATTTGATACCATATTGGGATTTCGACGCTCTGAATATTCCTAATGAATTGAGAGATGCGTCAGCTGCTGCTATTACGGCTTCAGCATTGTATGAACTAAGTATCTTTTCGAATAATAAGGAATATAAAGACACTGCAGATAAGATAATGAAAACATTGTCTTCTCCGGCTTACCGTGCCGAGATTGGTAAGAACCATCATTTTCTACTGATGCACTCTGTGGGAAGTTTCCCTGACCGTACCGAGATAGATGTTCCTCTGAATTATGCTGACTATTATTATTTGGAAGCTTTAAAACGCAAAAGAGATTTTGAAAAGCAATAAATATACTCAATCATGAAAATACGTTTTTAAACTTTCTTCATTGCATCAAAGCCATAGTTATTCCATAGTAAGTCCATAATTCCCCTCTTGTTTATGGTATTTTATGCAGAACAACGATATTTTAACAGGGAGACTTTCTGATAAAATGGGGTATTATCGTCCGTTTACAGGTGTGTTTTTGTACACAAACACCTAATTGCAAGTTGTGTATAATATACTACCTTCTTCTGAATAATAGAGGAATCTCAACATCTAAAAACTGTTTAATTTTGTAAACGATTAATAGAAGCTTTTTGATAATATATTTTATAATTCTTAAATTTAAAAGAGATGAAAAACTTCTTCTTTCCAATAAAAATACCTCAGAAGCAGGTATGGCTATTGGCGGCGTCTTTGTCATTCGGACAAATGGCTTTCCCTATAGGAAATAATGTGTCGGGAGAGGCTTCTGTTGCAAGTCCTATTGTGCAGCAGAATCACAAAATGGTTACCGGAACAGTGACTGACAGTTACGGACCAGTGATTGGTGCCAGTGTAATTGTAAAGGGGACTACAAATGGAGTTATTACCGATATGGATGGTAACTTTAAACTGGAAGTTCCGATAGGTGCTACTATCGTTATATCTTATGTAGGATATAAAGATAAGGAAATAAAATATAATGGTGAATCTACTCTGAAAATCGAACTAAATGAAAATGTTCAGGAGTTACAGGAAGTACAGGTGATAGCTTATGGTGCTACCAAGAAAGTAACAGTGACGGGAGCAATGTCGTCTATTACAGCAAAAGACGTGCTGAAAAGTCCGGTATCAAGTATTGGTAATGCATTAGCCGGTAAGATGCCCGGTTTATCTGCTATTCAGACCTCTGGCCAGCCAGGTAGTGATGATCCCACAGTATATGTACGTGGTGTGGGGTCATTGAACGAATCCATGTCTCAACCTTTATTTTTGGTAGATGGTGTAGAACGTAGTTTTTTCCAACTCGACCCTAATGAAGTGGAAGATATTACAGTACTGAAAGATGCTTCTGCAACAGCGGTGTTTGGTGTGCGTGGTGCTAATGGCGTTATTTTGGTGACGACCAAGCGCGGTCAGGAAGGTAAAGCGAAAGTCAGCTTCTCTACTTCATTTGCCTTACAGACACCTACTCGTCTACCTGATTTTGCTAACAGCTATGAATATGCCACAGCATATAATAATGCCCAACTTCACGACGGATATACCGAAAACGAACTGGCATTCAAGCCGGAAGCCATTGAAGGGTTCCGTACTCACAGTAACCCGATAGCTTATCCGGATATGAACTGGATGGACTATTTGGTGCGTAATACAGCTCTGCAAACACAGCATAACCTAACTATTTCGGGCGGTTCGCAGAAGGTGCGTTATTTTGCGTCACTCGGTGTGTTCACTCAAGACGGGCTTTTCAACTGTTATCAAAAAGATTATGATGACAATTACAGTTATAATCGCTACAATTATCGTCTGAATTTAGATGTGGATTTGACAAAGACCACACAACTCCGGATGAATGTAGGTGGACGCGTCAACGATAAGCATACTCCAGGTGTGGATGGAGAATCGGGGTTGTCCAATATCGAAACCATTTTTCGTGGTATTTATTGGGCTGTTCCATTTTCCGGTTCGGGTATTGTAGACGGAAAATGGGTATGGGCGGATGCACGTAATATTTCCAATTCTTTCGGTGATATGCGTGATGCTATGTATACTTATTACGGACGTGGTTATGATGTGACTTATGGTAACACATTAAACTTCGACTTCTTGCTGGAACAGAAACTCGATTTTATTACTAAAGGTTTGAAGGCTCATGTGAAAGGCGCCTATAACAGTTCTGTATCCCTCACCAAGAAAAGACGTGGAAAGACTCCCCATTACGAACCATTGATACAACCCGATGGTTCAATACTGCTTCGCCGTATAGATGAAGAAACCGCATTGGGTTATGAAGAAGCTATCGGTCGTGGTAAGGACTGGTATATGGAAGCTGCTCTGAACTATAAGCGCGACTTTGGTAAACACCATGTTTCGGGACTTGTAATGTATAATCAGTCCATCACTTACTATCCTAGTGGTCCTTCTGAGTTTTTATCAATTCCGAGAAGTTATATCGGTTTGGTGGGACGTGCTACTTACGACTATAATACCCGCTATATGTTCGATGTGAATGTGGGTTACAATGGTTCGGAAAACTTTGCTCCAGGTAAACGTTTCGGTTTATTCCCTGCGTTCTCTGTAGGTTGGGTAATATCAGAAGAGAGCTTCATGCAACCGGTAAAATCCTTTATGGACTACCTGAAAGTGCGCGCTTCTTATGGTATCGTAGGTAATGACCGTGTGAGCGATAACTCCCGTTTCCTCTATCTGCCGGATGTATATAACGCTTCCAATGGTGGGTTCTATTTCGGTAGCGGTAGCTCCATCACTATCGGGGCTAATGAGGCAAAGAAAGGAAACCCCAATGTGACTTGGGAAACGGCTGCTAAACAGAACTATGGTGTCGATGCTTATTTTTTTAACAGTAAGTTGAAGGTGAATTTTGATTACTTCATCGAACACCGCCGCGATATTCTGACTTCTCGTGGGACTAATCCCGGTTATCTGGCTGTGACGCTTCCTACCGCTAATATTGGTAAAGTTGACAATAAGGGGTATGAAATCAACGTGAATTGGAGAGACAATATTAACAAACTGAAATATAATATCGGCTTTAATATCTCGCGTACCAAGAACAAGATTATTTATATGGACGAGGTGACCTATCCGTATCCTTATATGCAGCGTACCGGCAAATCCGTAGGTCAGTATTTTGGTCGTAAGTTTGCAGGTTACTTCTCCGAGGAAGATGTAGCACGCTATACTACTGAAGGACATGGAGGTATTCCCGATCATGGCATTACTCCCAAACCCGGCGACGTGATGTATATGGACTTGAACGGTGACAAGAAGATAGATCAGAATGATATCACCGCCATTGGCAATACTAATTATCCGCAGTTGTCATACGGTATCAACTATGGCATTTCTTACAAAGGATTTGATATCAGTATGACTTGGGCGGGCGCTGCCAAGACTTCGCGTATGTTGAACGACGTCTTCCGTTATCCTTTCGGACAAACTAACCAACGTTCATTAATGAAATACTTTGTTACCGATACTTGGACACAGAAGGGAGATGCAGCTAAATATCCTGCTATTTCGTTCGTGAACAGAAGTAATAATTACTATGACTCCGATTTATGGTTACGTGATGCTTCTTATTTACGTTTGAAAAACGTGGAAGTGGGTTACAGTTTCCCCAGAAAGACTTTGGACAAGATGCATTTAGGTAGTTTGCGTGTGTATGCCACCGGCTATAATCTGCTTACATTCGATAAATTGGATGTGATAGACCCAGAATCAAAATCTGCTACAAGAGCCAATTATCCACTGGTGATGGTTATCAATTTTGGTTTGAAAGTAGGTTTTTAATTAAAAAAATATAATGATATGAAATCACTTACAAGATATTTTCAAGGACTGATGTTGAGTACTTTATTGGCTACCACAATATCATGCGAGGACTTTGCGCTGGGTGAGAAATTCCTTCAGAAGCCGCCCAGTTCGGACGTCACTATTGATACTATCTTTTCTACGGCGGTATACGCACGTCGAGTGCTGTGGAATAGTTATGGTAATTTGCCATATGCATTTTGGGCAAGCAACAGTTATGGTTTCTCTACCAATATGTGGTTTGGCATTCAAGAAGATTTGACGGATTTATGTAATTCCTCTCTGACTTGGGATGGTCCTAATAAAGTTTATTACAGTGGTGCTTACAATGCAGGTTCGGAAGAAGCATCCGATGGAGACGGAGGTACTAAATACGGTTTTACCCGGCGTAATAGTTGGAAAAGTATCCGTATGGCTTGGGTGTTTATAGAGAATGTAGATCGTGTACCTGATATGGATGAAGCTGAAAAGTTGCGTTTGAAAGCTGAGGCTAAAATCGTGATTGCTACCCAATATGCCGAGATGCTTCGCCACTTTGGCGGTCTGCCCATAGTAGACCATGCCATTTCCGCAGAAGACGGTTTGGGATTTCCTGCTCGTGGCACTTTACAGGAGACTGTGAATTTTATTGTGAAGTTACTGGATGAGGCTATTAACTGCAAGGAACTTCCTTGGTATATCACCGAAAGTGAATCTGACAATTGGAGTGGTCGCCTGACCCGCGCTTCTGCTATGGGTTTGAAAGTGCGTGTACTTTTGTTTGCAGCAAGTCCATTGTTTAATAACAATGAACCTTATTATGCAGGCGAAGCTTCCGAAAAATTGATGACTTGGTTTGGTGGTTACGACCAAAAACGTTGGGAAGATGCAGCAAAGGCAGGTGAAGAGTTCTTTAAAGCATTGAATAAGGAAGGCTTTTATGGTTTAGTAAAAGCGGGAGAACCGCGTATGGCATTCCGTGACGCTTATTATACGCGAGGCACTGCAGAATCACTGATTTCAGTACGCCGCCATTATAAAACTAATAATATTGGTGGTATCATGCAGAGTGCACGTTGGGGTGCTTGGGGAGTTACCAAAGAATACTTCGACATGTTCCCTATGGCAGATGGAAGCGATTTCAACTGGAATAACCAAGAACATGCTAAAAATCCATTTATTAATCGTGACCCTCGTATGTGCGAGACCATTTTGTTGGATGGTGACAAGTTCGGTAGCGGCGTCGCTGCTATATATCGACAATATTCAAAAGATAAAACAAATTATCCGAAAGGTGAACATTATAATAATAAAAGTGTCAGTCTAGACGATAAAGGACTTACTACCAATGGCTTGACAGCTCGTAAGTTCCTGCTCGACCGTCAAGGGGAATGGAGTGGACGCGTCATTCAATGGCCGTTGTTGCGTTTGGCCGAGATTTACCTCTCGTATGCCGAAGCGTTGAATGAATGTAATCGTACTGGTGAGGCTTATTCTTACATCAATGCGGTGAGAAATCGTGTAGGTTTGGGTGATTTGAAGACAGGTTTAAATAAGGACGAATTCCGTGAAGCTGTACTTCGTGAACGTGCTTGTGAATTTGGCTTCGAGGAAGTTCGTTTCTATGATCTTATTCGTTGGAAACGTGAGGCGGACTTCACAAAACATCTGCATGGTATTTATTTCTATAAACATAAGAAAACAGGAGAATATCTGTTTGAATTCCCACAACTGAAAGAAAGAGCCTGGCAGCAAGCCGGTGGTTTTTCTCCGAAGTGGTATCTGAGCGCATTCCCTCCAAAGGAGGTGAACAAAGGCTATGGATTGGTTCAAAATCCGGGGTGGGAATAACATAATTTATTATTGAATAAAGTAATCATACTATCCTTATGGAAAAAAGTATAAAGCTAATCATTGCAGGGCTGTTGTGTTCTTCCATTGCAACAGCTCAGGTAGCAGACAGCATACAGTATTACGGACGGGGTATCTCGTTCAATAAGAAGGAAGCGACTACCGCCGGTGGCATGGCTACCGCTGACCAACTGAGCCACCGTACCAGTACGGTAGCTTCCAACGCTTTGTTTGGACTGATTCCCGGTCTTCAAGTTTTGCAAAATGGAGGGAATGAATGGGAAAACGGTGCTTCACTTTATGTACGTGGTGTAGGTACTACCAGTGATAAGAGTCCGTTGATATTGATTGACGGTTATGAACGTAGTATTGATAATCTTGCTGTACAGGATATAGAATCCGTCAGTGTACTGAAAGATGCCGCCTCGTTGGCACTTTATGGTATACGTGGTGCTAATGGTGTGATTCTTATCACTACCAAACGCGGTCATGTAGGGAAACCGGTTATCACGTTCGATTACGAATTTAAGATGGGTACACCACACCGTTTACCGAAATTTGTGGATGGCTATACTTATGCACAGGCCATGAATGAAGGTTTGAAAAATGATGGTATCACGACACCTCGTTATAGTCAGCGCGAGTTGGATGCTTTTCGCAATCAGACTTATCCAGAGTTCTATCCTAATGTAGATTGGATGGATGAAGCACTTCGAGATCACAGTTTCGGTAATAATGTGAATTTCTCTCTTCGTGGAGGTGGGGATGTCGTACAGTATTTTACTCAGTTGAATTACTTGAACGACAAAGGTATTTTACAGCCTACCAAGGAGAATGAAGGGTATTCTACACAGTTCAAGTATTCCAAATTGAACTTCCTGACCAATCTTGATATTAAGTTAGGAAATACTACTAAATTACAGCTCAATATGCGTGGTAACTTTGCGGAGGATAATCGTCCTTATACCACTACCGCTAATATATTCGATATGTTGTACAAAATTCCGTCGGGTGCTATGCCTATTAAGACCTCTAATGGCCGGTGGGGTGCAACTTCTATTTATGGCAGTAACCCGATAGCTATGATTTCCGATACAGGCTATGAACGTGGACAGACTCGTAACCTCTATGCCGATATAAACTTTGTGCAGGATTTAAGTTTCATTACTAAAGGATTGTCTGCTACTGCACGTTTAGGTTTTGACAATGAGGCACGGTATTGGGAACGTAACCAACATAAGTATGCAACCGAACAGGCTATTATGGGTTGGGACGGTAAAGAGAATTCTTATAAGAAGCTGACTGAAGAGACTGCTTTGGATTTTGACAGTAGTATTAAGGATATAGTTCGTCGTCTGACAATCAATGCGCAGGTGAATTATGACCGCACTTGGGGTACTGATCATAAGTTGAACGCTATTGTACTTTATAGCATGGACAAGATGATGAAGCGTGGTCAAAATGCAGGTAGAGCCTTTATGGATATTGTGGGACATGCTCATTATACCTATAAAAATCGTTATTTGCTGGATTTATCTTTGGCAGGTTCTGCATCCAGTATTCTTGATCCGGGTAACCGTTGGGGAATTTTCCCGTCGGTAGGTGCAGGTTGGCTTCTTTCAGAAGAAAATGTTTTCAAGGCTGACTGGCTGAATATATTGAAACTTCGTGCTTCGTATGGTATTGCGGGACGTGCCGACTATGATGTGCAACTTTTCCGGGGTTCATATAGCGGTGGCGGCAGTTATTATTTCGGTGAAACACCGGCTTCTATTGGTGGTATGAAAGAATTTCGCCTTGCAGTAGATGGACTGACTTATGAAAAATCACACAAGCTGAATGTGGGTATTGACTTTATGGCATGGAATCGCCTTTCTTTATCGGTAGATGGTTATTATGACCATCGTACAGATATTTTAGTAGACGGTGATGGTGCTCTTTCTTCCATACTGGGTATTGCGGCTCCTGATATAAATAGCGGTATTGTGAATAGCTATGGCGTGGAAATAGCCGCTAACTGGAATGACAAAATAGGAAATGTTACTTATCAGTTGGGCGGTCAATTCAGCTTCAATCGTAATGAAATTAAGGAGATGAATGAAGTGTATCGTCCATATAACTACCTAAAACGTACTGGACACTCTGTAAGCCAATATTTTGGTTATGAAGTAGAAGGAATTTATCAAAGTTGGGATGATATTGAAAATCGTGAAGTGAAACAGGTGTTGGATGAAGTACGTCCCGGTGACCTGAAATTCAAAGACCAAAATGGTGACAAAGTAATTGACGAGTATGATCAGATAGCATTGGGCTACAACAACATTTGTCCGGAAATTTATTATGGGTTCAATCTTGGTGCCGAATACAAGGGATTAGGATTTACCGCTATTTTCCAAGGAGTTGCCAACTATAGTCAAATACTTGACACACGCAGCATCTATCGTCCACTGGTAAACAACAATACCGTTTCTCAATATTATTATGATAATCGTTGGACAGAAAGTAATCCCAACGGTAAGTATCCGCGCCTTACTTATAATGGTTCCAAGAACAACTATAATACCAATTCTTTATGGGTAACTGATGCTTCATATCTGAAGCTGCGTACACTGGAAGTGTATTATAATTTACCACAGAAATGGGTGAATAAGTTGCCTGGCGTGAACCACATAAGACTGCTTGCCCGTGGACACGATTTGTTCAGCATCGACAAAATGGATGGTGTGGTAGATCCTGAAATGACAGGTACCGGTCATCCGTTGATGACTCAATATACATTTGGCGTCAATTTGCGTTTCTAATAATTTAAGCGAAATGAAACTTATGAAATTAAAACATATAGCATTACTTATATCGGTCTGCATATTAGGCGGATGCGATTTCATGGACTGCGATGAGTCAAACGACTACCAAAAGGCGGACATCTTTACGAGCTTTGAACGTTCCAAAAAGATGGTGACTAATATTTACAGTTATTTGCCTCAAGATTTTTGTAATACGGAAGGTGCTATGCAGGATGCGGCTACAGATGATGCCGTACATGTATACAAATCCTCAGCCATTCATTATTTTGTAAATGGTACTTGGTCGGCAAATCGACTGGTAGATGATGTATGGAGTCAATACTATACAGCTATTCGTGCTGCTAACCTTTATCTAAAGGAAGCTGAAGGACAAACTTTCGAAGATTGGAAAAATGCCGAAAAGTATAAGGATATGATGAAAGAATTCAATAACTTTCCTTATGAAGTACGTTTTCTCCGCGCGTTCTATTATTTTGAATTGATTAAGCGTTATCATGATGTGCCGTTGGTTACTACCGTTCTTACTCAGGACGAGGTGAACAACTTGGAGCGTGAGAGTTGTGACATGGTGGCAGATTTCATCATAAAGGAACTTACAGAGATTACTGCTGAAGGCAAACTACCTATTACTTATACAGAAGGTTTTGCCAGCAAAGATATTGGTCGTATCACCCGAGGAGCAGCCCTGGCATTGAAGTCCAGAGTGACACTTTATATGGCAAGTCCACTCTATTCAAACGATAATGCCGAAAAATGGAAAAAAGCGGCATCCGCTGCTTACGAAATCATCGGTAATGTTTCTGAACTGGGTTATAAATTGGTAGATGATCTTACAGCTCAATTCCGTAAAGTAAACAATACATGTGCCGAAGTGATCTTAGCCCGTGGTGTAGGTGAAACAGGAGATTTTGAGAAAGCTAACTTCCCTATGGGAGTAGAGGGTGGAAAAACTTCTACTTGCCCCACACAGAACTTGGTAGACGCTTTCGAAATGAAAGATGGCTCCAAGTTTAGTTGGAACAATCCTACTATGGCAGCTAATCCTTATAGTAACCGTGACCCGCGTCTGGCAAGAACCGTGGCTTACAACAATATGAATTGGTGTGGTGCTCCTCTTCAGATATGGGAAGGTGGTGTCAACGGACTTCCCTTGACCAATGCCACTACTACAGGATATTATCTATACAAATACCTTAATCCCAATATCAGTTTTGTATCCGGTTCCACTACTACTAAAGCGCAACATAACTGGGTATTGTTCCGTTATGCTGAAATCTTATTGAATTATGCGGAAGCAATGGTAAATGCTTTTGGAAATCCTGACTATAAGGATGCAGATTATCCAATGACTGCCCGCGAAGCAGTGAACATGGTGCGTGCGCGTGGTAAGGTAGAAATGCCTCCTTATCCTGCAGGCATGACAAAAACTGATTTCATTGAACGTTTGAAGAACGAACGTCGCGTGGAACTTGCTTTCGAGGGTCATCGTTTTTGGGATGTACGTCGTTGGAAAGATTTAGATAAGACTGCTGATATCTATGGTGTGAAAATCATTAAGAACGAAGTTGGTAAGTTTGAATATACCAAGTTCCTGATGGAAACCAGAACCATTACGGATAATTTGTATTTCTACCCGATTTCCAATACAGAGAAATATAAAAATCCTAATTTAGGACAGAATCCTGGTTGGTAATAGTTCTTTGAATAGCATAAATAGATAAGATTGTTTTAATATATCAAAACAAGATGTATGTTACACAGACCTACGCTACTTTTATAGAGCGTAGGGACTGTGTTATTAACCGATAGCGTACACTTTTGTACAAATACCTCCATCTTTAGTGCAAGTTAGGCTAAAATTTGATTCGTATTCTTCAATAACGCATTTTGTGGATATATTTGTAATGTGATGTTCATACCTAAAATAACCAATCAATAATATCAAAGATGAAAAACCAGTATGTAACTTTAGCTTTACTTTGTCCGGCAATCTTTTCAAGTTTACCAATTAGTGCAAAGGATACGAAAGGCAAGGCCACTGATCGTGAGAAACCCAATGTAATCATTATCTATGCCGATGATTTGGGATATGGTGATTTGCAGTGTTATGGCGCAAAAAATGTAGAAACACCTAATGTCAATCGTCTGGCTGCCGAAGGTATCCGTTTTACCAATGCTCATGCAGCAGCTGCAACCAGTACTCCCTCACGGTATTCTCTGCTCACGGGAGAATATGCATGGCGTCGTCCAGGTACGGATGTTGCTGCCGGTAATGCAAGTATGATTATTCACCCCGAACAATATACTATGGCAGATATGTTTAAACATGCCGGATATACCACTTGTGCCATTGGAAAATGGCATTTGGGTTTAGGAGATAAAACGGCTATGCAAGACTGGAACGCACCACTCCCAGCTGCTCTCGGAGATTTGGGATTTGACTATCATTATATCATGGCTGCCACTGCCGATCGTGTGCCTTGTGTATTCATAGAGAATGGTAAAGTGGCTAATTATGACCCTACTGCTCCTATTGAGGTTAGTTATATCCGTAATTTTTCCGATGAGCCAACCGGCAAAAGTCATCCAGAATTACTCTATAATTTGAAACCAAGTCATGGACACGATATGTCCATCGTCAATGGTATCAGTCGTATCGGCTATATGAAAGGAGGTGGTAAAGCTTTATGGAAAGATGAGAACATAGCCGATAGTATTACTACACATGCCATAGATTTTATTCGGTCGCATAAAGATGAACCGTTCTTTATGTATTTTGCCACCAATGATATCCATGTTCCTCGTTTTCCGCACAAACGCTTCCGTGGTAAGAGCGGTATGGGATTGCGTGGTGATGCAATCGTACAGTTTGATTGGGCTGTAGGACAGATTATGAATATACTGGATAAACTAGGACTAGCAGAAAACACCTTAATCATTCTATCCAGTGATAACGGACCAGTGGTTGATGACGGTTACGACGATAAAGCGGAAGAGTTGTTGAACGGCCATAGCCCTGCAGGACCATGGAGAGGAAATAAATACAGTGCTTTTGAAGGTGGTACGGCTGTCCCGGTTATTGTCCGCTGGCCTAAGCAAATCAGGAAAAATGCAGAGTCGGATGTATTGATGTCACAGATAGACTGGATGGCTTCTTTGGGAGCTATGATTGATGCGCGGATGCCGAAAGGAAGTGCACCAGATAGTGAAAATCGCTTGGGTAACTTGTTGGGTACGGATATAACAGACCGTCCGTGGGTGATAGAATTGGCTGCCAATCATGTATTGTCTGTACGCAATAAAGATTGGAAATATATCGAGCCGAATGATGGACCTGCTATGATTACTTGGGGACCGAAAATAGAAACAGGTAATTTGAGTGTCCCACAGCTTTATGAAATGAAAAAGGTGACAGAAAGAGAGAATGTCGCTTTCCAATATCCTGATAAGGTTTTTACATTACAAAATGTTCTTCGAAGAGCTCGCTTAAATCAGAAAAAGTAATGGAAACAGCTTTTGTTTTAAAATAAAAAGAAATGAAATCAATTTTACACAAACTTATTTGGAGTCTTCCTGTAACCTTTTTTACAGGAACATGTACGCAGGTTCTTGGACAAGAACAACGAGCAAACTTAGTTTACATTTTTCCCGACCAATATCGGTTGAATGCATTGAGTATATGGAGTGATCCGGCATATCGTAATGTTCTGAATACGGTAGGCGATCCGGTTCACACCCCTAATCTGGACAGGCTGGCAAAACAGAGTGTTATTTTTAATCGGGCGTGTAGTACTTGTCCGTTGAGTAGTCCTCATCGTGCTATGCTGATGACAGGTGCATTTCCAGAGAAGAATGGAGTGCCGGGCAATTGCCATGTGAATAATCAGAATGGCATTCCCGACAGCTTGATTTGTTTCACTGATGTGCTCTCAGAAGCCGGTTACGAAACTGCTTATGTCGGAAAAACGCATTGGCATCGTACGGAAGCTTTATTTGACAAGGAGAATAACTATGTGGGTACAACCAAAGCACCCGGTGGACATTATGTGTATCCATACGATACCTATATTCCTGAAGGAAGAGGACGCAAGAGCAATAAATATTGGTTTCAACAATTGAAAGACAATCACTTCAATGCCACTGCTTACTCCAACCGTCCCGAGTTGGTAGGTGGACAGAAGGATGGTGAACCGTTCCGTTATCACCGGTTTACTCCGGAGGTTGAAGCGGATGTAGTGATAGGTTATCTGCGGAATAAACAAGGTCAGCGCGATGCTTCCAAACCTTTCAGCTTGTTCTGGAGCATGAATCCGCCTCATACACCTTATCATAGGCTGACGGACTGTGAAGAAGAAGTGTTTAACCTATATTATAAAGATTTGAAACCGGAAGAAGTGTTACTTCGTCCCAATGTGAAATTTGGTGAGGGCACACAAGTGAAAAACCTAGAACAACTGACATTTCAGGCCAAAGTCTATTTCTCTCTGGTGAAAAGTGTAGACGATGAAATAGGACGCGTGTTGAAGGTCTTGGATGAAGAAAATCTAACGGACAACACTATTCTGATATTTGCCGCCGACCATGGGGAGATGATGGGTAGCCACGGACGTATGGCGAAGAGCGTAATTTACGATGAATCGTTTTCTATTCCGTTCTTTATACGTTATCCCGATAAATTGAAACCGGGTGTGAACGACTTGATGTTAGGAGCTACGGACATTATGCCTACTTTATTGGGTATGATGAACCTTGAAGATAAGCTTCCAGCAACGGTAAAAGGAAAAGACTATTCGCAAGGAATTCTTACAGGTAAATATAAGAAGGAAAAGAAACCTGTCTCTCAATTCTTCTATCAGCAGAAAGAGAAGGGTGTACGTACCAACCGTTACTCGTATTTGGTGACAAAGGATGGAAACTATCTGCTTTTTGACAACTTGAAAGACCCCTATCAGATGCATTCTCTGAAAATGGAGGAAATTTCTGTGAAACAAGCGCAGTTACTGAAAAAAGAACTTGGTAACTGGTTGAAGGTGTCGGAGGACAGCTGGGGTAAGGTACAAAAATTCCCTGATAGAATAACTTATTAAAAAATGATATCATGAAACATCCATGAAATAATAAAAAATCAATTTATTAATGGTTTAAACTGCTCTCTTGAGGTAAGGAGCGCAATTTATTTACATATGAAAAAACTAATATTACTGACTCTTGCATTTTTATGTACCACTGTCACATTTGCTTATACAGAACGTAATTTACTTCAGAAACAAGCGAACTTAGACAGTCTGAGAGATATGTTGGTTTTAAACCAGCAATGGATAACCTATCCCGATTATTCCGATCGTAACGGTTGGGATACATTCTTAGGAACGCTTAAAGACGATTATATCCATCGTGGAGAAAAATTACTCAATTATCAATGGCAGGTAGTGAAAGCCACCGATTATCTTGCTTTTGAACGTAGCGGTGATCGCTCGATAATGGAAAAACCTTTTGGAGCGAATAATAATGCCATTGCCGGTTTATTGATGGCAGAACTTGCCGAAGGCAAAGGACGTTTTCTTGACCAGTTGATAAACGGTATATTCCATACCTGTGAAATGACCTCATGGGCTCTTTCCGCCCACCTTATCACACAACCGTCTTCCCGTTCTTTGCCTACTTATGACTATCCCCTTATCGATCTCACTTCCGGCGATCTTGGCGGACTACTGTCGTGGACTTATTACTTCATGCATGATTCGTTCAATAAAGTAAATCCGGAGATTTCACGCCGATTGCGTCACGAGTTACAGGTTCGCATTCTTGATCCTTACATGAACAACGATTCGTTTTGGTGGATGGCGCGTAATTATAAAGGACGTATGCTTAATAACTGGAACCCCTGGTGCAACAGTAATGTCCTGATGTGTTTCATGCTCCTTGAGAATAATCGCGATACACTGGCTAAGGCTGTATATCTGACAATGGAATCGGTAGATAAATTCCTGAATTACATCAAAGCCGACGGTGCCTGCGAAGAAGGTCCGTCCTATTGGGGACATGCCGCCGGAAAGACACTGGACTATTTGGAGTTGCTTTCTGATATTACCGGAGGAAAGGTTAGTCTCTTTCAGGAACCAATGGTAAGAAACATGGGTGAATATATTTCCCGCTCTTATGTAGGAAACGGTTGGGTAGTGAATTTTGCTGATGCTTCGGCACGCAGTGGTGGCGATGCATACCTCATCTACCGTTTTGGTAAAGATGTAGGGAGTGATGAATTAAAAAGTTTTGCTGCCTTGATGCGTAAATCACCCTCTCTTCCCTCATACGGCAGAGATATTTTTCGCACTCTGGCTTCCATAGCCATTGCCAAAGAGTTACAGCAAGCGGAAGCCGGTCATGAAAGCCGTGCCTTCACTTGGTATCCCGAAACCGAGTTTTGCTATATTTCCACTAAAGAAGGTTTATTCCTTGCAGCTAAAGGAGGACATAATGACGAAAGCCATAATCATAATGACGTAGGTACTTGCTCGGTATGGTTCAATCAGACACCAATACTGATAGATGTCGGAGTAGGAACTTATACCCGCCAGACATTCAGTAGTGAACGTTATTCTATTTGGACAATGCAGAGTAATTATCACAACCTGCCCATAATAAACGGAGTTCCCCAAAAGAACGGAAAAAACTATAAAGCAACCGAAGTAAAAACCTCTAAGAATAGTTTTTGCGCCAATATAGCGAATGCTTATCCCAAGGAGGCAAGAGTTAAGAAGTGGATACGCTCTTACAAGGCAAAAGGTAAGCAAATCCAAATCAATGATACTTTTGAACTGGAAAAGATAGTCTCTCCCAATATTATTAATTTCATGACTTGGGGAGAAGTAGACAGTTCAGAGAAAGGTAAAGTTTATATTCAGGTAAACAATGTAAAAGTCCGGTTACTGTATAACGCAAATAAGTTTGAATTAAACGTAGAACCTAAGGAGTTGACTGATCCTAAACTATCGAATGTATGGGGAAATAAGATTTACCGGTTATCGTTTAAGGCCAAGCAACAGTCTGATAAGGGAAGTTATACATTCACCATAAAATAATCTATTGTTCTTTTAAAAAGTAGAGATAAATTCTCATTTATATAACTATTAACAAATAAAGTACTTATGAAAATCAACTTTAAGAGATTATGTGTATTGGGAAGCCTTTTAGCGGGTTTCTCCAGCACATACGCTCAATCCTTCACATGGATTAGCAGTACCGAAAATGATGTTTGGAAAGAAGCCAAGACTAAATTACAAGCCAATACCCACAACACCCCTTTATTGTCGGTAAACGGTACTGAAAACATCCAGACATTTAAGAAATGGGGAACTTGCTTCAATGAATTAGGCTGGGATGCTCTCAATATGCTACCTCTTGAAAAGCAGGATGCTGTTTTAAACAACTTGTTTTCTCCGAATGGGGACCTGCGATTTTCCATGGGACGTATTCCTATGAATGCCAATGACTACGCTCGCGATTGGTACAGTTGCGATGAAGTACCAGGTGATTTCCAATTGAAATACTTCAATATCAACCGTGATAAAACAGCACTGATACCCTATATAAAAAGAGCTCAACGTGTCAATCCCGATATGACTTTTTGGGCTTCTCCCTGGTCTCCCCCTTCTTGGATGAAGGTCAACCATTATTATTCTGTGAAAAGTAAGCCCAATATGAACCAGTTACCTGCTGAGGCAGAAATAGCTCTTTACGAGGGGATTGATAATATAGACAAGAGGTTTTACCCTAAGCAAGTAGCTGTAAACGACTATTTTATTCAAGACCCACGTTACTTACAGGCATATGCCGATTACTTTTGCAAATTTGTATCTGCATATCAGGAAGAAGGAGTTACCATCTCTCGTGTAATGTTCCAAAATGAGCCATGGGCTTATTCCATCTATCCCGCCTGTGCATGGACTCCTGAAGGTATTATCCGTTTCAACGTAGAATATTTTGCACCGACGATGAAGAAACAACATCCTGATGTTCAGGTTTATCTGGGTATACTCAATACAAACCGCATTGAATTGGTGGACAAAATTCTTTCCGATCCCCGCATGAAGGATGCTGTCGAAGGTATCGGTTTCCAATGGTGGGGTGGACAAATTCTCCCTGAAATCCGCAAAAAATATCCAAATTACAAATATATGCAAACTGAAAATGAATGCGGTTCAGGTACATTTGATTGGAAAGCTGCCGAACATACTTTCAACCTAATCAACCACTATTTAGGAAATGGATGTGAGGAATATACTTTCTGGAATGCCATCTTATGTGATGCAGGGACAAGTGGCTGGGGATGGAAACAGAATGCGTTGATCCGTGTGGACTCAAAGACCGGTTCTGCCACTTATACTCCGGAATACTATGCAGTAAAACATTTCAGTAATAAGGTGGTTGCGGGAACTAAAGTATTGCAGTATAAGGAAAAAGATGAAGATAAACTGCCTGCTATAATATTCCTTACACCGGAGAATAAATATTTGGTGGTAGCGGCCAATTTTAATGACGAACCCAAGAAATTAACTGTGAAATTGTGTAATAAATATTTAGATGTAACTTTAAAAGCACATTCGTTCAATACATTTAGCATGAAATAATTACCTATTATCGATGATGCTTTTTATTCTTAATATTGATAAATTGTCAACCTCTTAATGCCTATACCATTGATGACGGCTGGCAGGATGTGAGTAAAATGCGGATTGGTCGAATAAAGTTTGGGGTATCAATGATAATCCGTATCCAGCTTTTAGACACGTGCGTATGCATGGTGGTTCACCTCAGAATAGAGAAATAAATGGTTATACGGCATGGACGGAGAACCAAGGATGTTTTTCCATACATAATCCTTCGGAACAACCACAAGTATATCATATAACGTTAGACCGGAAATTAGAGTTGGTTTACCTATAGCTCCTCTACCGGAGAATTTTGCCGGAGAGTATAAAAAGAGGATACTTTGACTCTTGCTCCGAAAGAGCTAATTCTTCTTGATTTTGTATATTGAACGAAAAATTCTAAATGATGTTGCAGTACTCTGTTTTTAAACATTTGTCAGCCAGGACAGCATTACTTTCTGCTTCTTGTCTGTATGTGTCTTTCTCACAAGCCCAAGAGAAGAAGAACGTTTTATTTATCATAGTGGACGATCTACGTCCTGAATTGGGATGCTATGGCAGCGAAACTGTTATTACGCCCAACATAGATAGCCTGGCAGACCAATCAGTCGTTTTTCAGCATGCCTATTGCAATGTGCCCGTTAGTGGAGCTTCCCGTTCCAGCCTGCTTACCGGAGTCTATCCGGATATATCCAAGAAACGTTTTGTGGATGCTGAAACTTGGTCACAAAAAGATTTGCCGGATGTCACTACACTTCCGCAGGCTTTTAAGAACAACGGATATTACACAATGTCAGTGGGTAAAGTATTTCACCACTTTAATGACCGGACAGACAGTTGGAGTGAATCCCCCTGGATTGTAAGTCCTGCCAGTGGAGATTGGGCGTTGTATAACAAATGGCATGTGTGGAAAAATGAGATACCCGAGGATGAATTGCATCCCCAAAGTCATAGAGGTCCCTATTGCGAAGGGGCGGATGTACCCGATAGTTGTTATGAAGATAACCAAATAGCCAGAAAAGCCGTGGCTGAATTGGGTAGACTGAAAGAAAAAGGACAGCCTTTCTTCCTGGCGGTAGGTTTCCGCAAACCTCATTTACCTTTCATTGCACCCAAGAGGTATTGGAATTTATATAAACGTGAAAATATAAAGATCGCAGATAACCGTTATCGCTCCGAGAACTTGCCGAAGCAGGTTCAAAATTCACGTGAGATTTTTCAATATACCCATGTTGGTAACACCTCTTCCGAGGACTTTCACCGTGAAGCTCGTCATGCTTATTATGCTTGCGTCAGCTTTATAGATACGCAAATTGGTATCGTACTTGATGAATTGAAACGTCTGAATCTGGCAGCTAATACTATTGTCGTTCTTTTGGGTGATCATGGCTGGCACTTGGGTGAACATGATTTTTGGGGTAAACACACCTTGCTCAACCAAGCTACGCATGCTCCTTTCATGATAAGCTATCCGGGAGGTGTACATGGAAACAGTCAGAGTATCGTAGAGTTTGTGGATATTTATCCATCCTTATGCGAAGCTTGCGACATTTCCCTGCCGGAACACTTACAAGGAAGAAGTTTCCTGCCAACTTTGAAAAATCCAAAGAAGAAACATCGTGATCATGCTTTTATACAATGGGGGAAAGGAATAAATCTGGTTACACCGGACTATAGTTATGCACAGTGGTATGATAGCTCTCAGAATATTGTAAGCGAAATGTTATTCGATCACCGGAATGACCCGGAGGAGAATAAAAATGTTGTTGGTGAGGAAAAATACCGTAAGTTGATAAAGCGTTTTCAGGCTGATATACAGCAAGAACGCGAAGAAATTCTTCCTCTGAAATAGCCCCAAAAGGTCCTTGATTAAATGAGAAAACATATATCATGAAAACTTGCTTCTTGCAAGACGGCATTGCCAATGTTTTGCCATCCCTTTGGCAAACTTTTGCCATCGCAGTGGCAAGACTTTGCCATAGTGTTGGCAAGGTCTTGCCACTACGATGGCAGAACATTGGCAATATATCAGCAAAAACAAGCTGATACTTCCGCTACGGGAACATTACTTCTTAGCCAATCTCTTCTCCCGCACTTCGAACGAATACTTTCCGGATTGCAGTTTCAGCAATATCTTTCCATTCTCCTCACCCATATATTCTATACCTCTGCGCATTTTACCGACAAACTTCCTGTTCTCCCTGATGTACTTCGCCGCCGTGGCAGGCAGATAAAGTAGAGCCGTCGTATTGCCGGGAATGGTAAAGTCATAATGAATCACCCCGTTCTCCACCTTCCAGCTACTTTCGATGCGCCCGTACATAGAGTCATAATAGCCTTTTGCAAACGTCATCCGCCCCGTCGGGTCTATCTCCGGTTTAAGCAGGAAATGCTTGAAGGCAGGAGTGTTTTCATCCCGCTGTATGCCCAGAGAATGGCCGTACATCCAGGCTCCCACCGCACCGAAGGAATAATGGTTGAAAGAGTTCATGCGATTGTTTCCCCCGAAGCCATCCGTATGGGTATAGGAGTTCAGACGCTCCCAAATGGTCGTGGCTCCCTGGTCTACGGAGTAGAGCCATGAGGGATAGCTGGTCTGTTGCAACAGCTTATAGGCCAAATCGGTGTATCCGTTATCGGACAACGCCTTGCTAATCCATGCCGTACCGATAAAGCCCGTCATTAAGGAATAGGCAGGGCATTGCCTGCCACTGTCGGTAGTATTCTCGCGGACAACTGTCTTTGCCAGATTCGTCACTACCTTACTCTTCTTTTCCCGGTCGATAATATCAAAGGCCAACGGCAGCACGTAGGAAGTCTGTATATCTACAAATGTCCCTTTCTTTTCGGGGATGAAGGCTGAGAAGACGGTTTTCCCTGTTTCAGGCTCTATATAAGTCTTGTTGAAGAAGTCCTTCCGCGCCGCATGCAGCTCTTTGAACCACTCGGCATCCACCGTATTTCCCAGCGCAGCCGCCATCTTGCTCATCAACTCCAAGTTATAGATGAAATAGGCTTCCCATACGAGCGACTTATCATTCTTTTCGTCTTCCAGGCCCAACCAGTCGCACAGGTCTCCCCATGCTCTGTTTTGCACAATCAGATTCGTTTCCGTCTCAATTGTGTTTTCGAGAATATAGAAGATATAGCGCTTCATGGCGTCGTAGTGCTCCGCCAGCAAAGCCTTATCGCCGTATTGCTGATAACACTCCCAGGGCACCGTTATCCCCGCACTTCCCCACAACAGGCCGCCAAAGCCGATACCGAGAGGGGCAATGTCCGGGAAACGCCCGTCGGCATGCTGCGAGTCGCGTGCCGAGCGCAGATACCTCCTCAGGAATTGCGGCACATCCGCCAGATAGGTTGCCGTGCGGGAGAATACCGAAATATCCCCCATCCATCCCAGACGCTCATTGCGTTGCGGACAGTCGGTGGGGATGGAGACGAAGTTGCCATAGGAAGACCAGGTGATGTTCTCCCAGAGTTTGTTCACTTTCGCATTGGAGGTTTCGTAATGGGAAGCCAGGTGATGGATGGAGCTGAGCACCACACCTTTCACGGATTCCAGCGGCAAAGGCCGGTCAATGCCCGTTATCTCCAGGAAGCGATAACCGTGGTAAGTGAAGCGGGGGTGGATGGTTTCCTGTCCGCCCCGGGCTATATAAATGTCCTGTGCCATGGCCGCACGGATATTCTCAAGCATAATCATGCCGGTGTTTCCCGCATATTCGGGCAAATCAGGGTATTTCACTTCGGCAAAGCGAAGGTTAATCCTTGTTCCCGGCTTCACGCCCAAAAGACTAATCTTAGGCACACCCACCATGTTTTGTCCCATATCGTACACAAATACGCCGGGGCGGACTTCTTCAACCGAGATAGCTGTCAGTTCATCAATTTCTTTCACCGTCTGTCCGAACTGTCCGAGGAGTGCAAAGCCGGAGTAATCATTCACGCCGGGATATCCTTCCCGGCAGATATTGCTTTCCAGAGCAATCTCCTTAGCCGGTTTCCAACCCGATGCACGATAACCGACGGTGCTCCAGCCTTCCACGTTGGTTTCTTTCAGGGCATCGTACACTTCGCCTTGGAAGAAACTGCCATAGGCCACAGGCCCGTTATTGAAGTATTGCCAAGTGGAGGGCTCGGTGACTATCACCTTTTCCTGTCCATCGGCATACGTGATGACCAGCTTTGCCAATAGTGACTGGCGGTCTCCGAAGAAATTCCAGTAACCGCCCATAAAGGTGGAACCACCACTCCACCAGCCCTCCGCGAGTAAAGCACCGAGGGCATTCTTGCCGGAATGCAGATATTCCGTCACATCGAACGTCTGATATAAATGAGTTTTATTGTACTGGGTGATTCCGGGGTTGAAGTAATCGTCTCCCACCCGCTTGCCATTCAGATAGATTTCATAAATGCCGCGTGCGGTGACGTACAGACGCGCTTTGGCAACTTCCTCACCGGAAGAGGTAAAGACAGTACGAAGCATCGGAGTGGAGTTTCCTTTCGGGGTGAACGTTTCAAAAGCACCGGAAGCATCACCCACTACCCGATAGTCCCTGTCCTTCACCGTTGCTATCACATGCGCGGGGCTTCTGAGGTTGGCAATTTCCACTTTTGAGAAGGAAGCTGCTTGTCCGGCGGACACGGCAAAGCCGAGGTCTCCCACTACCGGGAAGGCGATGAAGTCGCCACCTTGCCCCAGAGGATTCAGATTTACGGAGCCGATTTCAGACTTTGCACTATCAGCCTCCGCCTTTGCCGGATTGCTCCCTGCCTCTGCATGGTTAGTCTCTCCTTTTGCACGATGGATATAGAATTTCGTAAATCCCAGGTCGGATGTAAGGCTTATCGCATGCCGGGCATATTGATTGCTTTTATTAATCAAGTGTTGCGGGACAGGGAAACTCTTGAAAGGAGTATCCCGTTTGTCGTCCGGATGATAGCCCACCCTGTAAATGTTCAGTAGGGCTTCCCTTCCCTCAGTCAGCGGAGCGATGTCCAGTTCTATCTTGATATAAGATTCATCCGGTTGGTTTTCCAGATGATACAGGTTCTTGTTCTTATCCATCAGGCGTTCGTCATTGGCACCGTAGATAAGAGCTGCACGGGTAGTTGCGGATGCCTCATCCAGTTGGAGGGAAAAGTTCAACTTAAACACCGGAAGATAATGCGAATACAGCACCATGTCCTCATCTCCCCCACCAATCCACTTGGCGCCGCTCCATCCCTGATAAGCGGAGTCGTTGCTCATCAGTCCGGTTTCAAACCAGGAGCTTGCCGAGGATTGTTCGCCTCTCTGGTTCCAGACGTTCACCCGCCAGGCATAGCGGGTGGCGGGTTGCAAAGGCTCACCGCCGTATTCAATGTTCAATGAAAGGTCACTCTTTATCTTTCCGCTATCCCACACCAGTTGCCCTCTCTCAGTGGCAACCAAAACCTGATAGTTCGTCTGGAAGTATCCCCTTTCATGGTCTGCCACTTCCATCTGCCAACTGAAGCGGGGTTTCTCCACATCTATTCCCAGAGGAGTTTCGGCATATTCCACTTTCAGCTTGCCGATGGAAACGGGGTTGCCTGCGGCATGCAACAAAGTGACACACGAAATACATACGAATAAGGCTGACAACAGGCGACTTTTATGGCTTTTCATATACAGTGTTTTTTATAAATTACGTTCCGGTCACTAATAACACTTAGTGTTCAGTCACAAAGATAAGCCATCCTGTTAATAATTAAGCCTAAAAAGAATGCAAAAGAAGGATAATTTTGAATCAAAAGCCAAATAAAAGCACCCTAAACAACTATTACTTACGTTTTGAAGAATATATGGCCATACACCGACAATATAGTAAAAGCTGCCTTACACAGACAGCTTTTACATTTATTATCTAAACGAGGCTATTTACTCGCTCAGTTGATCCACTTATACTAATACCCCGGGTTCTGCTTTAAATTTGAGTTTGTAAGCATAGCCGTATTTGGAATCGGATATAGATTTTTTGAATCTACACTTGCATCATGTGAAAACCATGATTTTTGGGTAAATACCCCAAAACGAACCATATCCTGTCTGCGCCGGCCTTCTTGTGTAAACTCCCATCCCAACTCATCCAACATTCGTCCATACATGATATCAGCTCCCCCCTCATTAGTTGTTTGGTAAGTATCACGCCTTCCATAATCATACACACTACCCATTTTTAATTCATCATCCGTAACAATTGCTTTTTCCGGATTATTTTTAAAAGCCCTTTCACGTACCTTTGTGACCAAAGCACCTGCACCTGGCTGTCCGCTCCTTAATAACGCTTCTGCTTTCATCAATAAAACATCAGCATACCTAAACAAAGGCCAGTCATTACTCAAACGGTTGGTTATACCCAATGCGTATTCGAATTTTCCCCATCTGTAACCGTCCACCACATCAGACTGGTCGATACTAGGTACATCCTTTACATAAGCAAAAGGTTTGCCATTGTCACTTCTAGTTAGGATTTCCCCCGACGATTTATACTGTTGTCCGTAGATGAAATTCTCTTTTAAACGAATATCGTCCGGATCATAACTTTCTATAAATTGAGGTATTACACAAACTCCCCCCCAAGGCGTATTGGTAAAATTATAGGTAGCTTGGCTCTCCGAAGCCAAAGTATACATATGGAAGTCAAAAGCATTCCAGTCAGTTACATAAATTTCATCCATAGGCAGAGCAAAAATAATTTCTTTGGAGTTTTCGTTCTTTGTAACAAATATATCCTTCTGGTTTGTTTCCAAAGCATATTCACCTGTCCTTTCAGCAAATGCGATCACTTTGTCGCAAATATCTATACACTTTTGCCATTCTACAGAACCTGACCATACACCGGCATTAAGATACATTTTGGCAAGTAAAGTATAAGCCCCCCATTTGGTCAAACGACCATAATAGTATCCCCTTGGTGTTTCTGATAAAAGTGCAACATTATCAGAGATTTCTTTCACAATAAAGTCAAAAACTTCTTTTCGGGATGACTGTACTGGAAGAGACGTATCTTTAAAATCTGTAACGATAGGAACATTACCGAAAAAGTCAACTAAGATATAATAATAGGAAGCCCTCAATACTTTTAGTTCCGCTACAAGTTTATCTTTAGTCTCACCCACTACATTTATTACTCCATCCTCTATTTGAGAAAGCAACCGGTTACAGGTATTTATGCCCGTATAAGTTCGAGACCAAGGTTGTAAAACTGAGTCGTCATCAGTAGTCCATGCATGTTGATGCCATCTTTTATACACGCCGCCATCTACCCAGCCATTGCCGCGAGCAGGAATAACATCTTGGTCCGCACACAATTCTTGACCGCGCACCACACCATTCCAAAGTAACATCGTTTCGCGCCACGACACATACGCCGCATTTACCAGATAGCTTATATCAGCTTCTGTTTCAGGTTTATATTGTGAGGAAACAACATTACCATAACTGTCATCTTTCAGTTCTGTACAAGAGCATACCGTGCAAGATAAAAATAATATAATCAGCCCTTTATATATAATTGTTTTCATATCTTCGATTTTTTAATTAGAATTTAAATCCAACACCAAAAGTAAACGATCTGATACTGGGGTACTGATCTCGGCTATCATATCCCGGATTGAGTCCTGAGGTACTTACTTCCGGATCGACACCCTTATATCTCGTTATGGTCAAAGCATTTAATACGGAGCAATACAATCGTATGGATTTCACGTACCTTCCTACATTTTTCAGTGTATACCCAAGGGTTATATTATCTATTTTCCAATAATCCCCTTTTTCTACATAATAGCTGTTGAATTCCGGATCAACCTCCTTACTAAGCATAGTCTTCCCGAATATTTTATCATTTACTGACTTCAGACGGTTTTCAAGACGGCTATTCTTTGGATTCTCAAAATACATACGTGCTTCATTAATAATATCAAAATCGAACGCACCACGCATAGAAATACTCAAATCAAAATTCTTGTATCGTATATAATTATTCCAGCCAGCATATATCTGCGGCAAACCGTTACCAATCACTTTTTTCTCTTCAGGAGCACGAGAAAATTCATCATACGGTACAAAATTACCATCTTTGTCTTCATAAATCCACTTGCCTTTCTCATCTATGTCTACAATTTTAAATCCCCAGAAATTACCAATCTTCTCACCTACCTGTACGCGATGTGAAGAAGTCTTTACCGGTTCGACCAACCATCCGGTATCAAAGTAATCATAATCTGTTTTAAAGACACTGCCATCCAAACTCTTTAATTCATTAGAGTTTTTGGAGAAAGTAAAGGTGGTATTCCACTCAAAATTCTTGGTTATGAATGGAATAACATTCACAAGAACTTCAACGCCTCTATTCTGCATCTTGCCTCCATTGGCTGTAGTGGTAGGATAAAAATTGGGAGGAGTAGGCACAGTATAGTTATAAATCAATCCTTCAACATCACGGCTATAGAAATCAATTGTACCAGAAAGGCGTCCTTTAAGCATGGTAAAATCAAGACCAATATTGGTTTCTCTTTTTTCTTCCCACTTCAAGTCCGGATTCGCGTTAGATGCGGGGGCGATGGTCTGCACCCAATTACCGTCTACATAAGCATACTTGTCATATTTCAACATAGCGATGCCCAGAAAAGGGTTGGCCGGTTGCGAACCGGTGACACCATAGCCTACGCGTAATTTCAAGTCATCAAACAAATTCTGTCCTTCCATAAAAGCCTCCTGAGTGATTCTCCATCCCACAGAAACCGATGGGAAAAGTCCCCATTCATTATCCGTACCCCATAACTGACTGGCGCCTTCATATCTCAAACTGGCCATCAATAAATATCGGTCTAAAAAGGAATAGGTGGCACGCCCAAAGAAACCAATCAAGTTAGTAGTTGATTTGGAAGAACTGGCATCAGCCTTACCCAACTTCAAAGCAGAGCCGATACCGATGTTATGCCAGCCACCAAAATAATTATCCTGAAAACCATAATTCGCAAAATACATATCTTCATAATCCGTCTCATTGTAACTATATCCTCCCAAGACAGAAAACTTATGATTCTTAACCGACTTGCTATACAGTGCTGTCAGTTCAAGAAGCTTCTCCATGCGTGTGTTGGCCCCAACCGACGACCATCCGTCATAACCATCCCTTAATGCAGAAATATGTTCAAGACTTTCAGAATATCCATGGTTTCTGTTTGAACGGACATATGACATCATGGCAGTCAGTTTCAAATCTTGAAATGGATTATAAATAATGTTACCCAGATACCGCATCTCTGTATTCTTCACATTACCCTCCGATTCTTCTAAACGGGCAACCGGATTTTCATATTCAAACTTATTCAGATTTTCATACCACGATCCATCTTCATTTTTCACAGGATCGGTGGGATTTCTCAAAATAGCCTGACGATAGGCATAACCATTAAAACTGCCTGAGCTACTGGTTGATGAGAATTGGTTTTTTCTGCCAATCATCCCGAACTTCAGTTGAAGTTTGCCATCAAACATCCTGTGCAAAACTTCTATACGCCCCTGGAAGCTCTCGATACCAGACTTTAGCATGATTCCCTGACCGGACTTATAATTCAGATTAGCAATATAACTGGTTGTAGAATTTCCACCTTGCAAAGAAAGGTTGTGGACATGGGTAACCGGCGTACGGGTTATTTCTTCGAGCCAGTCCGTGTTAAATCCATGATCCTCGTCAGGATACATTGCTCTAAACTCGTCTGCGCTAAGCATATTCAGCTTTTTCACTATTTTCGAAGTACTGATGTAGCCATTATATTCTACGGAGTTTATCTGGGTACCTTTTGCTTGTTTGGTTGTAATCAGAATTACCCCATTAGTACCTCGAGTACCATAAATGGTCGCTGCAGAACCATCTTTCAAAACATCGACACTTTCAACGTCTTCGGGCGCAACCGTATTCAAAGCGCCGGGTACCCCATCAATCAATACAAGAGGATCTGTATTTGCCCCTCCAATAGTATTTGTTCCACGTAATTTTATCTGTGTGCCCGCAGTCGGGTCGCCACTCGGGTTTGTAATTGCTAATCCCGCCACTTTACCTTGAATCAACTGCCCGACGTCTTTTACCGCCCCTTTACTGAAATTTTCTGATTTAACGCTTGCAACAGAGCTTGTTATATCCCCTTTGCGTTGAGTTCCGTAGCCGATAACGACCACCTCGTCAAGAGTTTTAGTATCTTCTTGTAACACAATATCCAAAGGTTTTCCTTCAACAGCCTTTACCTCCAAAGGAATATATCCTATATAGGATATTTTTATCACCGCATCTTTTGAAACTATTAATGTGAAATTACCGGAAATATCGGTTATGGTACCGTTTGCCGTATTTTGTTCCACAATGCTTGCTCCGATTATCCCCTCCCCGAACACATCTTTCACAGTTCCAGTCACTTTTATTTTATCAGGAAGCAACTGATTTTCTTCCACCTTCTTCCGTGAAAGTATAATATGATTACCTTCCATTTGATACGTTATATCGAGGTTGGCAAGCAAACTATTCAGAAGTTGATATACAGGTTGGCTTTTTACCTTTACAGTCATTGTTTTTTCTACATCAACGCCATTAGTGTAGAGAAACAGATAGTCCGTTTGATTTTCAATCTCAGTAAGAATGTCTTCGAGAGGCACCTGGACCTTATGAATTGATACTATAGCATTCTGAGAACGGCTATTTTCTGCCATCAGGCTGAAAACAGAAAAGAATAAAAGGAATATTGATATTCGCATAATTCTAAATAATTGTTTTGATTGTGGATATTCAAGGCAATGAATATCCGACAAAGGAATGTTTTTCATATCTTTGCAGAATAAGTTATTAATACGATTTATAAAATAAGTTGTGTTAATCAAAGCCGGTGGATGGGACAAACATCTATCGGCTCCTTTGTTTTTCATCAGTATTCCATCATAGGCTAATATTTTGTTTTAAGAGGTTAATACTCGCTTTTTTACTTTATATAAATGACGTCATTGTTTTTATCCCTTCTATAGGTGAAAGCTACATCCTTCCGCAACACACGTAAAGCATAGTCCAATCCGTCGGATATACGGAACTTTCCGGTTAATATCACGTTCGCTATGCTCTTCTTGTCTAACTGTATTTTCAAATCATAGTATTTCTCCAGGTCCTCCATAATCCGGGCAAAAGGCTTGTTCTTGAAACAATACAAACCTTCTTTCCAACGATATACATTGTAGTCGTCAATCTTACTCACTACCAGGCGTCTATCTATCAATGTTGTTTTATAATGAGGTAGAAGCACTACAGCCATCTTTTCATTATTGGGCGATTTCACTTTCACTCTTCCCTGCATTAGTGACGCCTCGAATATATTCCTCTTCGAGTAAGCCTCTACATTGAATTTGGTTCCCAGCACTTCCACATCCATGGCATGAGTGCGCACTATAAACGGGGACTTCGCGTTGTGTACCACTTCAAAGTAAGCCTCTCCGTCCAGTATCACTTCGCGTTTATCCTTCATGAAAGATATGGGATACTGCATTTTGGTTCCGGCATTCAGCCAAACGTTTGTACCATCAGGTAAATCGAGGTTCACCCGTTGGCCTGCCGGAACAGTAATGGTTTGCATAGCTACATTCACATCATCTTTATCTCTTCCTATCGAAAACAATGTAGCCGTTATGCCTACCGTTATCAAGACAGCAGAAGCTATTTTCAAGAATTCCCTGATGAAATAGTTCTTTTTCTTATACGAGATAGTTGACCTGTCCGCAGGTTCTACATGTCCGGCCAGAATCATGGCATTGAAGAGTTTCCGTTCCCGACGAAGCAGTTTGCCGTTCTCTTCGGAAGCTTCAGCCCATTCTTTCACCAATTTCATCTCCTCCACGGAAACGTCACCCTCGAAAAAGCGATATAATAAGTCTCTGTCCATAAATACTTTATTGGTGTATCTATAGCAATAGCGAACCATAGGAAAGAATCCCTAGCGAAAAAACAAACTTTTTTCAATTAAGATAGAAAAAGAGGAGGGCAACAGGCAGATAATCCCGTAGAGCCGTGCGTAATGCCTTGGTTGATTTGGAAATATGGAATTCTACTCCTTTAGGCGTTATGTTCAACAAGGAAGCGATTTCTTTATGAGACTTGTTCTCATAACGGCTCATAATAAAGATACGCCTAGTCTGTTCGGGCAGGCTTTCGAGAGTTTTCTCCACAATTTCCTGTATCTCCGCGGTGAAAATTTCATAGGGTTCGAATTCTTTTAGGGTAACGATCCTGTTGGATAACTCCCAAGCATGCACCCGAGCTATCTCATCCGAAACGTCTTGCCGGATTTGTTGATGGCGCAGGTGGTCTATACATTTATGCTTGATAGCAGTCAGCACGTAGGCGGGGATGTTTGTATCGACAGGCAGGCGGTCTTTATTTTCCCAATAATACATCATGGACTCAATGACAAAGTCTTCGGCAACGGCTTCATCGTGCACATAGGTACAAGCAAAGTGAACGAAGCGCTGCTGATAGTCAATAAAGAACTTATTAAAAAAATTCAGATCTATTGTCATTGACCGTCAAGTGTATTAAATTAAAAAAGGTACGGTAATGCAAATATAAGCCTTTTCTATTTATAAAAGAAATTAATTTTCCTGTTTGGAAATATCAATCCAGAAATGCCTCAGACTAATGTCATCGCCATAGATTCGATGCGAAACAGAAGAGTATATGGATAAAAGCGTCTTCTGATTGATAAATGCGAGCAAATCCGTTTCTCTCCAAATTAACTTATTGTTATTGCTTCTGCGTATCTGTTCTTCCACCCAACTATTCACCTTTTGAATCCAATATGTGGGCGAATCCGTTTGAATATAAGCTATAATTCCCGCATTAACTACATCCTTACCATGACGTCCATTCTTAAATCGTTCAATACCTCCTGAATTTTTCAAGCATTTACCATCCATATATTCACCACAAACATACTCTTTCTCTCGATGCTTTGGCAAGCTGGAATCCAACCTTTTTGCTTCAAACTTTATCAATGAAGGAGAATCGTCATCTTCAATATCATTATCCTGCGCAAATGCAAAAGTACCTAAGGCTGCAAAATCCGTTGATGTATTCTCTTTATCATCTTCTAAATTCTGATGATGAAAAAAGAAAGGATATTCTGAAGGCCTTTTGGAATTCAATGTCTTACAGAGCTTATTCGTTAGCGCGTTTTCATTTTCGTTTCTCTTGCCTTTAAAACCGGATAATATCAATGTCACGTAATCGTAAATATTATCAATAATGGTATTATCAGGAGCACTACTGAGTGCACCATAGGTGTTGTTCATTATTTCCTCCATTATTTTCCCTGCTTAAATAAATCGACAAAGGTTTCATCCGCATCCCGCACAGCGATGGAAGGAAGCCAATATCTTCTTTGATTGGGCTTGTACAAGAAGATAACATTCTTATGGTACACTTTTACAATTCGTTTAATCCACAAGTTATATCCCTGTCTATTATCTATAAGATTCTTCAATTTAGATTCAATATCTTCAATGGAAGGAGGAATATTGATTTGTGGAACATCTCCCAGCATGAATGGGTATGCGACAAACTCTTTTCCTACAATCGGAGACAAAGGTTTGAAATTCTTATATATTGAATTGAGGATACGACAATAATACTTCCCGAAAATCTCCAGGTCAGTATCATTCAAAGATTCCAGAACAATACTTTTCTCACCCGATTTTCTGAAATCTGAATAATAGTTGACTATATCATCCAGAAGTATCTCTTCTATTTCATCAAAGTGAACTCCCGGATATGGTAGATTCATGATATCGCCTTTCAAAGGCACTCCTTCCCTTGACGTCAAAACTTTACCACTTAACAACCACATGAGGGGGACACAATGTTTACTACCTATATAATCACCCAACTCCTGCAAGTCGGCACGCTGCTCCATAGGAGAATGTACGCCAAAAACCTGATCCTTGAAGGTCAGGTATCTCTCACTATAGACTACAGGTATTGACTTGCCTGTCACATTCTCCTTTATCAGAAGATGGGGAGGAACAAAAATTTCTTTGTTCTTCGCCCTAGGTCTAAGAAAATATTTATCAGTACAAATTCTCACTTTCGATATGCCTTCGTCTGTAAAGTCAGATGTCTCAACATACTCAAAACCAGTAATCCAATCCGCCTTATACTTTTCCTCTAACTTTATAAATTCCTGAACCTCATATTCATCCTTGTTTTCCTTCAAAGAGAGAAGTTTAACTCTTCTGACATCCTTTGAATCTGCCGATTCAATCCAACCTTCAGCAATCTTCCAGCCACAATTCTTCACTTTCTCATCCAAATATTCTCCTAAAGTCTGGCAATCTGATATTTTACTTACTAATTGGTGAAGTCTTCCTCCACCCATAAAATTAGCTTGCCATACTCTTGCATTCATTATAGCTGACTTATAGGAAACCTTGTGAATGTCATAATGATCTATTTCAAAATCAATTTTCTCTCCTGAAGCTTTCGTTCTCCTGAAAATATAATGGTAACAAGGTCTTTTCTCCGGAAAGTTCTTCTCTACAAGAACAGATACAACCGCAGGTTTGGCATTAGAACTACTTCCAATAAACAATTTGGTCCTCAATGGAGTAAAATCACAAATTTCTCTAAAATAATTCCGTTCAAACAGATATTTTCTGAAGTCATGAGTTTTAATATTATACAAGACAGGACCGGACGGCAATATTAAACAACAGCGACCTCCACTTTTCAGAAGTTTAAAAGACTGTTCCAGAAATAATAGCGCAATCTGATTATCAGGTATATCAGGGCGTTCCGGACAAACTCTCTTTTCTTCCTTATTTATGATATCAGCCCATTCTGTAAATTCTGAATTGAAAGGAGGATTGCCGATAATAAGGTCAAAATCAATATCCAGTTTTTCTTCATGCAAGGTCTTAAAGAAATCTCCTTGAAAAAGATTGTTTCCAATCAAATTGTTGAAATGCACATTCCGCCAAATTTCTTTCGGAGATAAAGAGTCCAACAGAGCAAGCCCAAGGCTGAAATAGGACAAGGTCACAGCTTCATCCTCCAAATCACAACCGAATATATTCTTTTGCAACAATCTCTTCAGCTCTTCAATATTTTCTTTTTTAGGCTTCTCCCAGTTGTTTCGGATTCTCCACCATTGAATCATTCTTTTAAATGCACCCACAAGGAAAATCCCTGAACCACAAGCCGGGTCCAGAATTTTGAAATCTTCTTTTGGCGCACTCAAGGGCATACATTGATCAATGAGAAATTGAACCAAAGAAGGTGGCGTATAAACGAGGGCACTGAAAAAGTCCCCCCCTTGTAATAAGTCTCTCCCTAATACACAAAAA
>OHQM01000101.1_pt1 | contig 51487 bp, 49 predicted proteins | sample 1577941 | NCBI WGS metagenome assembly OHQM01 (sample SAMEA3879604, study PRJEB24766) | human gut metagenome | biome: human-associated habitat; feature: feces | place: USA | collected 1985/1987
TCCCACCAGTTGTTGGTGGAGCCGAGAAACCCACGGCTGCAAAAAAACACGCAACGAGAACAAGGACGAGGCTTGACCTAAGAAAAGCATTACTGCTTATTCCTCAGTTGAAATAGATGCTTCCACATCTTCGTCGGTCGTGAACTTACTGAACCGTTTGCGGTCTGTTTTCTTAACTCCGACAATTAAATTTTTCTCCTTTTGGATCAAATTGCCCCACTCAAGCATTGCGTTAGGAAGCCATTTGAATTCCGTCTTCCAGTTCGGATTTTTCTTCACGATGTCATACATGAGCTGCAGCTTATCGTCTAAACTGTTGAGTAAGCCGAAAGCAAGATTAAACTCATCTCGACGCATCTGCGCTTCATGCAGATTGGTTGGCATAATCGCTTCCGCAATACGCACATGGGTATCAATATCTTCCGCAAGGGACGCAAGTTTGTTGACGACGAGGTAGGTATACCGCTTGGGAAACTTAACACAGTTGCTGATGGTAAAAATCTGCAACTGTCTGGCTGTTTCCACATACTGCACGGCACTGGTTCCTCGCCTGGATTTGTAAACCGACATGATTTCACCCTTTCATTCAAAATTGTTTATAGGCCACCCATTACCGCAAAGGAGGGTCACCTTTAATCGCAAACCACCCTACAACCTTGTATCATCGCAGGCATACACATCTCCCCTAAACGGGGAGAGTGTAGCCTGAGACAATAAAAGAACGGCCTGTTCACTCCTGTACGGAGTGAGACAGCCCGCAACCATTGGGTTATGGGGTTAAATACAGAAGCCGAAAGACACGCCACCACTGGTGCCGGCGTTGGCGCCGCTGGCGTTGCCGCCGGTGTTGACACGACAGAAACGAGCGCTGTCGCTCGAATAAAGAGAACGCTCCCACCAGTAGTAGGAGGAGCCGCTTCTGTAACGCACCTTGCTATTACCGGCAGAATAGAACGCATACTGCGTACCCTCGCCAGCAAAAGAATAGGTTGTGGAACCGAAGATTTCGATCTCACTCAGGAGGAACAGCTCATCGCTTGTCGTGTTGATGGTGGAGCTCTGAGAGCCAGCAGAAGTCAGCTTATTGACAGCTACCAACACATTCTGCAGCTCCGTGGGCAGATAGCCCTTCATGGTGCCCATGGTTGTAGAGCGCATCACACAGCTTGTCCAACCACCAGAGTTAGTGTTAGAACTGTTCATGGGATAGGTTGTTGCGTACATACCATTCTTGCTGCTATCGTTGGCAACACCGAACTGGAATGTCAAGCCAGCCTTGCTCTGACCATAGGCAGAAGTATCGGAAGGTGTGTCATGCTCAGTTCCAATGAGCTGTACATAGTAGGTCGTACCGTTGAAGCTCATGCTCTTGGTATCGCCAATAGCCCATGAACCGCCGCCACTGGTCATGTAATCGGCAACCTTGCCAGCCTTAGCAATCTGGCTCAGCTCTTCCCATGTGGTATTCTCCAAGGTCTTCTTGTCGGGCAGGAACTGTGCAGTAACCGCAATCGTCTTGTTGGACGGAGCGTTGTGGTTCGTGCCTGCCGCAACCTTGACCGTGATCGTGGCAGTACCAGTGGTATCATTCACGCTCTTAATGGTCAAGGTGTTACCACTGACAGAGACAGTCGCAATGCTTGTAGCGTCGGAAGTTGCAGTGATCGTACCATCACCAGCACGAGTCACAGTGACTGTGGTGCTCGTGGTGCTGGCGTTCAGCGTAACACTTGAGGCGCTCAGAGTCAGAGAACCTGCAGCCTTACCAATAGACCAGGCAACCGTTTTTGCAGTCGTAGTGCCATCACTCCAGCGATAGTCTGTCTTCGGTGTAAAGGTGGCATTGTAACTGCCAGCATTGGTGCCGGAAGTGGTGCCGCCGATGGTCAACTGAGTCGTGCTGTAATTGCTCCAAGAAGGAGTCTGGGAATTACCAGTATAGGTCAGCGTGCCACTCTGGGATGGAGTAGTGCTAATGGTAATGCGGTTGGCAGTACCAGTCGTTCTCTGAGAAGTAGCAGTATTGATACCACCGTCTGTGGTCTCGGGGAAAAAGCTGATATAGTAGGTCGTACCATTCGTCAAACCAGTTACAGTCAAAGCAGAGCTGGAATACTGGTTACGAGTAGTCACCTTCAGCGTGTAAGCAGCATTGGCATCATCCTTACTGGTGGCGTAGCTGCCAGCCTTGACAACAACAGTGGTGCTTGCCCAGGTTGCCAGAGTAACACCGTCAGAAGTGATGGTTGCTGCGGGGTCAGTCCACTTGATGGTCATCTTACCGTCACCTGCTTCAGAGGAAGCAGACATACCAGTGACAAGCCAGCTTGCAATGCCCGCCACCTGTGCAGTCGGGGTTGCGCTGAACTCATCATCGGTGCTGTCAGTGTATGTACCAGTCGTGGTGTATGGGAAGAACTTGTAATAGTAGGTCACACCATCAGTCAGACCACTATCACAGAAATAGGAATTGGTGTATGCGTTGCGGGTTGTGCTGTCCAGAACGATAGTGCCATCACGACGGCTTGAGGGCATAGAACCTGCCTTACGAACCAGCAGAGTGCCGCCCCAAGCGGCCAGTGTGGAATCAGCAACAACCAGATCATCGGGGTCAGTCCACTTCACATAGACTTTGCCGGAAGAGACCAGCGTGGTAATGCCGGAAACAGCAGCCAGAGCCAGACCGCCGCCGCCTGAGCCGCTACCACCGGGGAAGTTTGATAAAATAGGCATTTTGCGCCCTCCTTTTAACCTAATAGAATGATGTACACAGGAATATCGAGTTCGGGCATTTCGCCGTCAGCAACAATCGTCAGCTTGCCGTCAGCCTGCCCAATAACAGAGAGCATTGCCTCTCTTGCGACTTCCCGTTGATCTGCCGTTGCAGTGTGAGCAACGGAGATCGTACCGTTTTGGGTCTCGCTCAAACCTTCGACAGCGAGTTCCTGTGTGTAGGGCGCATCAACACCGACCCAAGCAGACGCAAGCAAAGTAGCGTAAACAGGTACGCTGTTGTTTGCCTTTGTGCCGAGAGCGGCATCGATTTTCATCATGTTAGAATCCTCTGTTCCATTCATTTTTTCACGCCAGTCCAGGAATCTTTCCGAACTATCGTTGGTTAAGTACAGACCGTAGTTAGCAGTTTCACTCATATGAATACCACCTTCCTGCCTTAGCCAATCAAGATGACCACAACGGGAATATCACAGGTTGGAGTCTCACCAAACACAGCGACTGTGAGAGTTGCGTCGCCCTGGGAACACACATACAATTCTGCGTTTTTGGCCGCTTCCATCTGTGCGTCTGAGATATCCTGCGTTACACCAATCACGCCATTGGAGTCGGCAGTCACACCCTCGATGGTCAGTGTCTGCTGTCCGCCAGACCAGCCAGACGCCAGCAGTGTGGATGTTTTTGCCGTGCTGCCACCACTGTTCTGTGGGTTGATACGAATACGCTTCTGTTCGCCGTTGTCCTCTGAGTCGATGTAGAAACCACCGTCATCGGGAGTGAAGTAGGCGTACCCATCATGGAAAGGGGTGATGCTCATGTCGATACGAGAGCTGTCACCCTTAAGAATTTTGAAGAGTGCCATTCTATAGCCTCCATTCTTCGCGTTTTATTTAATTATGATGAAAGGGCAGGGAGCGTTAGCTCACCTGCCCTTATTTCGTTTACGCCGCAATTAAGCGGCATTTTTCACCGATGGTGTTCTGATTAGAAAGAACCCCAAGTCAGAGCGGCATCGGTGTAAGCCTTTGCGGCAGCCTCGGCAGCGGAAGCAGAACCGGAAGCATCGTAGTTGCCAGCCAGACCATCAGCATAGTCCTTAGCGGCCTGCAGATTGGTGGCGTCAGCAGCAACATATGCGTTGTGGTCAATGGCCTCAAGGACATCAACACGAGCATCCATGGCGGCATCCAGACCGTTTGCATACTCCTTGGCGGCAGCCAGAGCGTCGGCCTCAGCCTGGTCAGCATACTCCTTAGCCTCAGACAGAACCTGCTCATCGGCAGCAACATAGGCATCGTGGTCGATCTCTTCCAGAGTCTTAACGCGGGTGTCCATAGCAGTGTTCAGACCATCGGCATAATCCTTGGCATTCTGCTCAGCGGCATCCCAGTTGGGAACCTTGGCCTCCATAGCGGCAACACGATCAGCCAGAGCGGTCAGATCAGCAGCCTTTGCGTAGTCACCGATCTTCAGAGCCTCGATAGCAGCAGTCACATAAGCGACCACAGTTGCGGACTCACCCTCGCCGCCGATACCGGCAACGATAGCTTCCAGATCGGAGACCTTACCAAGCAGGATATCAGCGTCAGCGGCCTCGTTGGTGATGAAGTCCTGAATCTCCTTCAGGCTATCCAGAGCAGCGTTCAGAGTCTGACCGTCCTCCAGAGTCATGAAGGCGTCCATGCGCTCCTTCTCAACCTGAATGGCCTCAGCATTGGCAGCGATGTCTGCCTTAACCTGAGTGTCATCGTAGGTAGCTGCAGCCTGAGCGTCAGAGATCATCTGAACGACAGTCTTATCAGCGGGAACCTCGCCAACCTTCTCAGCCAGAGCATCCACATCTTCCTGAGCGGCAACAGCCTTGTCATCAGCGGCCTTAGCGGCAGCAGCGTTGGCCTCCTCAGCGGCCTTGGCACGGGTGACCTCTTCAGTCAGCTTGGTATCAACTGCACCAGCCTGCTCCTCAGCGTACTCCTTGGCATCGGCCAGAACCTGCTCGTCAGCGGCAATGTAAGCCTCGTGGTCAATGGCCTGCAGGGCGTCGATCTCGCCCTCAGCAGCGGTCATGCGGGTCTGCAGGTCGGTAACCTTGGGATCGTTCTCAGCCTTGTAGGTGTTCAGCGCAGCCAGAACAGAAGCAGCAGACTCGGAAGAACCGCCGGAAGCAGCATTCAGGGTCTCCTCGGCCTTCTTGTTGATGTAGGCAACGATAGTCTCCTCGGTGTAACCCTCGGGGATAGCACCAACACGGGCATCCAGAGCGTTCAACTCAGCCTTGGTGGCAAAAGTTTCGCCCTTGGTCAGGGTCAGCTTACGAGTAGTAGCATTGTAGGAAACAGAGGTGATGGCATTGCCCTCGCCGACAACCTCGAAAGAGGTAGCGCCGGTATCCAGGTTGATCTGGACATAGTCAGTGCCATTCCACTTGGCCAGAACATTCAGGCCGGAGATGTAGTACAGAGCAGAAGTGCTGGGATTGCTGTTGGCCTGCAGAGCCTCCAGGGTAGCGAACTCCTGGAAGTCGCCAATGCGGATGCGAGTAGAGTTGTCAACATCCAGATAGATGGCACGCTCGTCGGTGGTCACATAGAAAGTGCCCTCGGCATAGCTGGCAGGCAGGTTGGCCAGTAAGCCCTTCTTGAACATAACATTAGCCATAGTTATTTCCTCCTATTTAATATTGTTTGATTAGATTTCCTCCCAAGACAGACTCTCTTCGAGAGCTGCGATGGAAGCCTTAACCTGTGCCATGTAGAAAGGCTCAGCCTTTGCATGGCAATCCTCGTTAGAGAGGTTGATTCTGATGGTGTCAGCGGCAACTTTCAGCCCATCAGCGTTATACCACTCAACAGAGTAGTACCAGCCGATGTACTTCTCGTCAGAAGACATACCACCGTAGTAAGTCCAGGAAGCAGATACTTCGTCATACTTGGCTACGGGGAGCCAGACGATGCTGTACTTGCGGCCATGCTCGTCAGTGCCAGCAAAATCGTTGCCCTCGAAGTAGTACATGGTGGTATCGCTGATGATCTCCGCCAGGTCTTCCTTGAAGCTCACAACATCGTCACTGGGAGCATAAGCCTTAAACCCGATGTAATAGGCGTTAGGATCAGCACCGGCACCGGACTGCTGCAGTTCCCACTCAGTGCCGGAAGGACACATCACACGAATTTCCTCGTCAGAGTAATTCACCAGTGTACCCTCGGGCTTATGGGCGATCTCATAGTCCACCATCTTTGCGATGGCACGAACTTCGTCCTTTTCGGCATAGCCAGACAGGTCAATATCGGTCGTCTTGCCGTACTCGAACCATTTCTCGCCGTTGAAGCACCACTCGCTGTTATCAGAGTACACTTCATACAGGTCGCCCTCTGCGGCATCAGTAGGCAGGTCTTCAAAGGTGTCAACGCCGCCACGATAATGCACGCCGCCAACAACGGCCTGCTCAACAGCAGACAATCTCTCCTCAAGACCAGTTACCTTGGTGATCTCGATAGCAACCAGAGACATGGTGCCATCGGCAGCAACTGCAAACTCACTACCGGGCTTCACAATGCCTGCGGACTCAGCCGTGGCAATAGAGCCGCCAGCAATAGCAACTGCCTCAATGCGCTGCAGTTCCTCTGCCAGACCAGTGACCTTTGCGATAGGCACTGCCACAACAGCCATGAGGCCGTTGTCATTCAAGCCGATGGTCTCATTGTCAATGCCGTGGATCACAGCCAGCCAACCATTGCGCTCTTCATTCAGGACATAGCCACAACCATTGTCCTTGCAGAAGTACAGGATGCCGTCAGCAGCCACATTGAATGCAGGCAGGCTCGCATAGTTCAGAACGATGCGAACACCGTCGCTGTAGAGCTGGTCGCCCTTGAAAAGCTCATTGGTATCTGTGCAGAAATACAGAGCCAAAGGATCATAGCTGCCAAGAGCAAGGTAAGACGACTTTTTGCCTTGCACATATCTTACTTTAGCCATTTTTACCTCCTTACTTAGTTTGATATAACATCGCCGACACTCTGCATCGGCGTTGCTTGTTTACATATCGTCCCAGGTTTCACCACCTGAGTCCGTGTTGGGAGTGTCCATGTCCTCCCAGTCTGGGGTCGTGTTATCCTCGTTCTGGGAACCATCCATATCTTCCCAGTCAGGAGTATCGCTGGTATCACCGGAACCTCCGCCAGTGCCGCCGCCCTCAAGCTGCTTCTGAAGCTGATAGATTGCGGTGACCTGATGGTCACAGAGATAATTGTCGATGTTCTTGGACTCCTGAATTTGGAGCATACACTCGCCAGTCTTCTGGATGTTCGGGTTAGAGGGGGTGCCAGTGTAGATTTGCATCCATGTGCAGACCTCTCCCGGATACTTCGTCAGTTTGCAAGTGACAGGGAATGTGTACTGGTAGTAGTCCTCGTTGTACATTTCCTCCATGCGCTCCAGCACAACCACATCTGCCACGCCATCAGCACGGATGTAGTTCAGATATACATAGGCAGTCAGCATATCGATATCGCCGACCGTCAAAGGCATCAGATATACGATTTTGCGGTTCAGATTATCGCCACGGAACAGTGGCTCACGAGCCGTAATGACCAGGTTCATGCTGCCGTCCAGCTTGATATAAAACATAAGTTTCACCCCCTATTTATGGTTCTAAAATGATGTAGTCTAATTCTGTGAGCGTCATCTCGTCAAAAGACACAAGCGTATTTTCGTCCATCTCTCCCAGCAGCCTGTGCCGCTTAACGATGGGCTGCATATCTGCAAACAGTTCAACTATCGTAGGCTCCGGCTCCATGAACTGTGTAAGCTGATCGGTCAGTTCTGCCAGAAGCATCAGCGTGTTTTGAGCTGTCTCGAATTTTGTTACTCTGTCGCCATCCACCCCTGCGCCCAGAACGATGCTGGACGAGCCAGAGCCAAGAGAGAAGTGGATTTCAGTTCCAAGAACAGACGCTGCAAGAGACAACGCCGTCTCTCCGGCGCAGTGCAGTCGGTAACAAAGGTCTGTTACATCTGCCATTGGCACAACAGCACTGTCAACAGCAATGCTTCCACGCTTAGCAGTGCCTGTTACCTGTGCAGAAACTCCAACGCCGTCTTCATACCGCTCAATGCTGTTCTTGATCTCCTTGTAGACTGTTTGGTCGAAAAGGATAGAACTCTCACCACCGCCAAGAGATTTGCCGACAAGAGCCAGAAGTGGCTCGACATCGAGCACAACAGCGTTTTCTGCAGCGATGAAAGAAGATGCCGTCAGTGCCACATTGTTTTGCCTAATGATGATAGCAGCATCTTCCGGTGACAATGCGTAGTGAACAGACATCTCCGCATCAACGCCAATAGCCATTCCAACACTCAGCTTTTCACGGCAGATTTTAATCATCTCGTCAATGTGAGCAACCAACTCAGAGCCTGTCTGTGCCGCCACAAACTTTTGGAGAAGATAGTTGTCCAGACAGCTTTCGAGAATGATGCGGTTCATGACCGTCAAACCATCTCGATATGGAATTGAATAGACGATAATGTCGCATTGCGTCAGTCGATTATTGAGGTAAATATCAAACTCTTTTGCCATGCGACCACCTCATTCACTTAGGCGGGGTTCTGTGCAGACAGCTTCAGATAGCCCTCTTTGATGGTCATGATCGTAGCGGCCTCAACTGCTCTGGGAGTGGACAGCTCGCCATACATCAGCAGATTGCCACTGTCAACATCAGCAGTATCGTAGATTACGAAGTGAGTGATCGTATTCCAGGTTGCAGTGCTTTCCTCGAAGTTGATTGCCAGTGTATTGGTGACCACGCCATCAACAGGAGTGCTAAGAGAAGTCAGTTCCACTCGGGAATAACCAGCGTCCGCAGAGGGTTCATTCACGCCGGTGCCATCAACGGCAGGAGCAGTTGTGCTCAGACCGATGTAATACTTGGTGGGCATTGCGGGAGAAGTCTTGGTCTGGAACAGATTGCCCGCCACGCAGTTCAGAAAATAGTTCGTATTCATAGAATCCGTCCTCCTTATAGTTGAAAATAGGCATAATAAAAGCCGAGAGCGTTTGCCCTCGGTTTACTGCCGGATGAAGTCCTTGTTGATATTGTTTGTGACATAGAGAATACCCTGTTTTGGAACTTCCACATCACCGTCAATATCTCGGATGATGATCTGATAAATATACTTGCCAAACAACTCGACCGTTTCAGTCGGCAAGAGTTTTACGGTCAAGACATTGTTTGCCGTACCTGCATCATTGTAGATGGCCTCCATGGGTTTACTCAGAATGGGCACGCCCATTTTGTTTGTAAAGCTCACAATGGAAAAGTTACAGGTACAACCGGTAAGACTGAACTCCTTTTTGTCTTTGTAGAAGTACACATTAAACGCAAGGTCTTGAGTCTCACCGCCAACAAAGTCAATCGTCGGCAATGTATATGGTTCAAAGAAACAGTTCACGCATACACCGCCTCTCTATTTGGTTTATTCTGCGGCTTCGTTCTGCTCTTCCGCAAATTCAACACCATTCAGCATGGCACTGACCTCTTCAATCATAGCAATACTGCCGCTCAGATTGGCAAGGTTTGCCTTACCCTTCACATCGATGTTATTCAGTGCATTCAGCACAACAGCCAACCGCTGCATGATTTCGTTTTTCATATCGTTCTCCTTTTGTTCAGATTGTGTTATTCAGTTTTTCTTCAAGCTCTTCGATTCTTCGATACAGCTTCTGGATCATGTATGTATTCAAAGAAATAAACTCGCCATATCTCAAACGATGATAGCAATCTTCGATGCCATCCTTTTTGTTTACTTCAATGACCGGCGTGATGACCAATCCTGCAAATTCGTCGGTAGACAATCCGCTTTCAATCAAAGCCGTTTCAACATCCTGCGCAATAAAGCCTGTATGGAACCGACCAGAAGCGCCAGCTTTATACTGAAACTGCGTTGGTTTCAGACGCATGAAGAACTCTTCGTACCTATTCATCTGATAAGCAATTCCAGTTTTGAGGCGTCTGTCAGAGCTTACTGTGATTTCCTCATCAGCAAAAATGCCATTGTTTGTAACAGTCAGTCCATGATCTTCAGACTGCATACGAACGCCTTTGTTTGTAGCAATGAAATAAAAGTCAGGGTCGCTACCATACATCATTGAGCCATAAGTATCACTTGTACCGTCGTTACCGATAGCACAGCAGAAACCACCCCAATCACTGCCAAGCGTAATAAGGTCTGCGTCGATAATGCCAGAACGAATATAGCTTGCGTTAATATATAACTTGTTTGAAGTGGAGTCGTTAAAGATACCGAACTTCGTTCCGCCGTTGGTCAGAACATTGAACACATTTCGTTCGTTGACCGTTGCATCACTGCCGTCCACACCATCACGACCGTCTTCGCCGTCTTCACCTCTGATCTGAATTGCGGCAGTCCAAGTGGAGCCACCGTCATAGGTGTATGATGCATACTTGTCTGCGCTTGATAAAGTTCGGTGCCACGAAGAACTTCCTGTTGTTGGATGAGAAGAGTAAGAGCCACTTGGAGCAGCCAAATATACTGTTGAGTAAAGAGCTTGGCAAGGACTGTTTGAGGTAGACCATGTGATGTTACCAGCCAGATTGATACCGCCTCTCATGGTCACATTACCAGACTGGTCAACATAGAAAGCGCCACTATTCACATCGATGCCACAGCCAATGAGCCAGCCGCCAGTATTTGAATCTGCAGTCAGGTTGCCGCTCAGTTTTGCCGCATCGAGAGTTCCCTTAAATGTACCAGTCTTAGCATACAGGCTACCGTCCCGCTTCACATAGAATGGGGCATTAGCCGGATTGGAAGCACCAGCCCAAATCGCATAGGCAGCATTGTTCGTACCGGATGCATTTAACGCCACATAGGTAGAGCCACTGCCGCTATGCAGATAATCTTCAGCCAGCGTCCATCCGCCGACTTCACCGCTCGTAGCGTTCACGGTTCCACGGAAATATGCACTGCCATCCCGAATGTCGAGATAGAAGTTGGCGTTGGTAGGAATACCATCATCATCCAGTTCGATGTTACCGTTGCTATCGATAAAGGATGGTGTAACCGTGGTGCCCTCTGTATCAAACAAATCGCCATTACCAGCAACGATACCGTATCTGGGGTCAAGAATGATTTTGCCGCCAGCACTTCTGGCCACGCTGTCGCTCTGCAGTATAAAGGTTGCATTGTTCAGCCACGCTCCGGTGGCATCCACCTTGAACTGCATAACGCCATAGTCATTCTCGTTCTCGATGATGAGGTTGTTGCCGACGATCAGCTTACCGCCGATCACTTCGGCATTGACACCAAAATAGGTGCCTGTGTCTTCAGTCGCAAACAGACCAACTGCCAGTTTGGCAGTAGACCAGTTATCGTCAGTCATGGCAATCATGCTATCGATGATGCGAAGCTGATAGTTGGAATTGCCGCCAACATGAATGCCCGCACCGTTGATAAGCACACTCTGATTTGCCGCAGCAACAATGCTGTTGACTGCCGCATCCAGAGAACTCTGCATGAACTTGGACACAGAGGATGCCTGACTGGTCACCTGATTATAAATATATTTGTTCGCATCAAAACTTCTGCTCGTAGAATAGCTTGTCTCAATCATGTCTTTCAGCGTATTGACACTGTCATGCCGCTTGAAGCGGTTGGAAAACACGATGGAGAAATTCTCACGATCCTCGAAGCTCAGCTCGAACTCGATAATGATGGGCGTGATGATCTTCTGATTGTCCATCAGAAGATAGACTGCCTTACCAAGCTCAAGGCTGTTGCGGAATGGGGCAAACTCCTGTGCGAATATGAAGTTTGCAGAGTCCACGGAGAACTCGTAGGTGGGCGTCGCCAGATCACTGAGTACACCAACCGCATAGTCAAACAACTCCATCTGCACAGAGTATTTTTGATATTCGCTTACATTTGCTGTCAGATACAGAGAGGAAGATGCTACATTGAACTGCAGCTTGCTTCCTTCATAAGTCGTGATGCCATCGACAGTCACCTTGCGCACATCAGTGCTAAGACCGCTCACTGTACCCGTAAGGGTAATCATACCGCTTGCCGCCGTTTTGTTATTAACGGCAATAGAACCGGCATACAAACTCATGACAGCCTGCCCACTATTGGGAACCTCCAGCGTACCACGGATCACATCACCAGAAATATTCATGTCGCCAGAAATAGCAAATGTGCCACCGGAAATGGTGAACATTCTCTTTTTGAAGTCGGTAGAGAAATCCACTTCAAGAATGTCTGCACCAGAAATATTGATAGCACCACTGTTGAATGAATAGGTACTGCCTGAAACGCTGGTATCCACATCGGTCGCAACAAAGGTGGACTCCGTAATATCCTGCTCAATCAAATACTGAGATAGAACAGACTGTTCCTCCTTCGTGAAGTAGGATGAAAATGCCAACTCCTCAGTGATGGTCTTGATGCGGCCACTATATGAGGTTGGGTCGTCAGCGTTCAGGTCTGCGTTGATGTTATCAATCGTACTTTCCTTTGCCGCAATCTCAGCTTTCTTTGCTTTGATTTTGGCGTTGATCTCATTCAGCAGTTGCTGTTGACTCTTCTTGCCTGCACTCGTTGTTTCAGTGGCGAGCGTCTGAATAGTGATGCTCTGTTGGTTTGTGAGGTCTTCCAGCTCACCTTGAAGGTCAATTAAAGCCGCCTGTTCTGTCAGCAGTCTTGTCGTGGAAGACGCTCTCAGCGCAACCAAACCTTTGTACAGTGCCTGATTGTTCAAAATGCTTCTCTGCCAAGCCTGCCACTTCTCAGCAAGAGAACCGCTGATATCACCGTTCTCAATGAAATAGGACAGGTCGTAAATCCAGTTGCTGCCGATGGGGTTGACATTACGAATATCCAGCTCATCAGCACCATATGGGCGCAGTGCAGTTACCAGTTCGTCACTGATTTCCTCCACTGCAATTTGCTGAACCAGATTGTCAAAGTCCAGATAGATGGGGAGCGTTGGTCTGGCTTCATCTGCATCATACACACTAATGGTCATAGCATACGGATCGAACACAAAGACACACCGATACTTGTCCGGCACCGTGTTATAAACGAAGGACAGCAGGTAGTCATCAAAGGAATCGAATGTGCGATATCGACCAATCAATGTTGGAGAAACATATCCAACAGACCAATCTGGCGCCAACTCTAAAATGCGGCCAATAATGGTGTCCTGCGGAGCAGCCGGATTCCAGAAATTGAATGTGCCTTCCTCAAGGAAGAACCGCTTGGAGTCAAGGGTCTTCTCCAGAGAATAGCCACGAACCTGCTTCATATCGGAAATGCCATCCGCCTCGGTCTCGGGGTTCATAATGACATAGATACCATAATGCTTGGTGTAGATGATTCTGTGACCAGTCACTGCACCGTACAAAGGATTGTCACCATCATCCAGCACTTTGGGGATCGTAAAGGAAATCTCGCTCGGCTCAGAGAACTTGATGTTGAATCTCAAATCGGATACGCCACCCAGAATACCGATGATGTCACGACTCAGTGTTTGTAACTGAAGCTCCGGCATCTCGGGTCTGCCGCTGGACTCAAATTCGATTTTGGAATAGTCAAGAAACATTCTGTACCCCCTTATCCTGCGACATTGTAGAGAAACCTACCAGAAATCGTAAGCACGCCATCTCCAGTAATCTCTAAGATGTTGTCACCATGTACAAGGCGGAAGAAGTTCAGATTGAAGCCGTCATACAGGTTGTAACCGTTATTGAGTTCTTGGATGATGCCATTTGCATTATCCACCCGAATATTGAGTTCTGCCGCAGGCAGTTCGCTCAGGGAAAACTCACGGTTGTTGTCATTCTTATTGACAACCTTGACCTCCGTCACACCGCTGGCAGGCTTGAATGTAAGCACAGGCTTCAAATATTCCCGCATGGAGCTTTCGTTGCGGAATAGGACTCTGGTTGTTCCCTTGATCTGATAGCTTTTTTCAAACGGGAAACCGTAGGCATACGGGCAGTCACACCGCACCGTAGCCTCAAATGCAACGGGGAGCCACCCATGAGCGAGCGGGGTCAGAGATGTAATCAAACACCGGAACTGCACACGCTCCAAATCCGGTTGGTCAATGGACAGCCATTGATAGTCTTGATGCCCGGTCAGCCAAAAGCTGATGTTTTCCAGTTCGTATCGGTCAAGCGCTCTGTCAGAACCAAATACTAATTTGAACTCCAAAGGCTTGGAGTGATAATTCACACCAAAGTGAATGGGCTGAATTCGATTGTTCAGTCGTGTCTCCACGATAGAAGCGGTATTGCCAAAACTCACATTATTCTGACTTGTGCCGCCAATGTCATACACCATCAGTCCATACATCAATGAGGACTCTCCGGCAAAAGAAAATTCATAGGTATTGAACACCTTGCATCTCACCTCCCATTGCTTTTATATTGCAGAGGAGGGAGACTACAAAAATCTCCCTCCAACTGCTTATCGTTTAATATTCAGTTGTTTCAACACCTCGTTGGTAAACTGTCTATTTACCTCACGGTGCTTCTCCACGGTCTGCTCATCAGCGCCGTAGATATACACATCACCAAAGTGGATGGTCTCACTCTGGTTGTTTGTGATGTTGCTCAGGTCTGGACGCACATCTCCGATACCAGGACGGGCAATGCCATCGATATTGGCTGTATCCAGCTTCTTACTCAACATATCCATAAACTCGATCAGAGCGAACAGAGTACCCTTGCCTTGGTTGGAAACCATGACTTCGCCCTTTTCGATTTTTGCCAGCAACTCATTTTCCTTTAAGGAACCTTCGTCACCAACAATACCGCCAGTGTGGTAAATATACTGCTTGTACTTATCGTACAGCTTTTCGCCACCGACTCGGTTGACATACCACACACCGTCGTCACCACGAACAGCAGTGATACCATACTGTGCGAGCATTGCACCCAGTTCCAGATTGCGGCGGTTAAGATAGGCTTTACCTGCCGCATCCTCGGAGCCGTGTCGACGGCTGTTGGCATACATTTCCTTGATGATTGCGTGGATGCTTTCCTCACTGGAAGAAGATGTGTCATAGTTGCCAGTACCGCCAACGATATTGTTGCTGCCGTTAGAGACATTCTCAATGTCGGCATCAATGCTGTTGAGGGCACTCACATAACTACCATACCGCTGGGCTGCCGCAAGGCAGTTGTCCCAAGCAGTGGTGATCTCAGAGTTCAGCACAGAACCATATTCTGTATTCCATGCAATCAGCTCTTGATACAGCGTATCCCAGTTGCTCTGGATATAGGAAATGGCCATCTCATACAGCTTCTGCTCACTGCTGATAGACTCTTCGAGAATTGCAATCTCTTTGTCCTTTTCAGCTTCGTAAGCCTCTTGCATCTTGTCCAGAGAATCCTGCTGTGTTTCGTAAGCATAGTCTGCCTGCGTGTCAGCAAGCTCCTTCTGAAGCTCAGCCATCTCTTCCTGAAGCTGTGCCTTTTGCGCCTGGGCATCACGGCTATCATCGAGAGACAGAGCGTTAATACGCTCCTGCAGTTTGGCAATTTCTTTGACCTTTTCTGCAACCTCATCCTGATAATCCGTCTCTTCCTTGGTGGCCTCCATCGACTCTTTTTTGAGTTCGATCAGTTCGCCATAGGCTTCTTTCATCTCCTCAAGCGCATCAATCTGCTGCTCAATTCGATGGCGCAGCATATCCATCACATACTTGAGGATATCATCCAGCCCCTGCTTCATATCGGTCAAATTGTCCTCAACCGTATTTGCAACCTGCCCAATACCAGAGATGGCATTCTCTGCCAGAGAGCGGATGGCATTGATGTTATGCATTGCCGCTTCATACTGGGATTCGTTTAAGTCGCCTGTCTGGTGCATCAGTGCCAACTCAGCATACACCAAACCCCAAGTGGCATTGGTCGCCTCAGTTGTGGCAAAGAGTAATGTATTTAGACTCTCGATGGAGTCACCCTGCAGTGCCAGACGAATACGCTCGATATAGCTCATAGCGCTCTCCAGTGCGAGCTGTTCCGTCTTAGCTGCAATGACTCGATTGATTGCCTGCTCGTTGATTACAAGCAGACCATTCTCGTCTCGCAGATACTGCATATACTCTGGGCCGAGTTCAACAATCTTCTGGAATGCATCGACGGAGATAAAACCTCCATTTGCCGAATACTCGTCAGCAGCATCTTTCAATGTGTCGTAAACATTCTGGATGCTGTCAACAGCCTCAGATGCTTGACTGACAATTTCTTTCAGATTATTGACAATGTTGATTTTTGCTTCACGAATTGTGTGATACAGCTCCTGCCAGGTATCCTGATCTTCCTGGTTCTCAGCATTTAACTCTTCCAGTGTGTTAATCAGGTCTTCGGTATCTTTCCGAAGTGCATTTGTTGCTTCCTGTAAGGAACCGTATTTACCCCTACTATCTGCGGTCAGATCATTCAGGTGTTCCAGATTCTTAACGAAGAATTTGTTCTTATCGGGATCGTAGTCGATTTGGAATCCAAGCTGCTCAAGAGCCTTTACACCATTGGCAATCGTTTCGTCACGAAGACCGTTGATTTCCTCAAGACACTCCTGCTCAGCACGATACACGCCAAGCAGTTCTTTCTCGATTCTGATCTGTTCGTCCAAATTCTCGGCATTCTCAAGCTCCAGCTCAAGGTCTGCCTTTTTGATGCGGACATCGTTAAGACGCTCAAGAGCTTCACGATACCGCTCAATATCCGCAACATACTCTTCGACATCCTTACCAGACTTGCTGCCGTCTGTGCCATCGTTGCCATAAATGGACTGCAGATCAAGACCTTTCAGTTTGCTCAGATTGTCAATGATCGTGTTATTAGTCTCGATTTGCTCAGTCAGTGTCTCAACTCTCTTGTTGATAACCTCTTCGTAGTCAGCAGACCACTCGTCGACTGATTTGCCATCAATCGTATATTTGGTTTCAACATCTGTTTCCAGAGTCACAGAGTTGGTGAACACACTTCCGATGCCGCCAATACCATCCAGCAAACCAACAAAATCGGTATCGCCACTAAATGCTTTGCCGATATTGGTGCCAATATTACTCAGCAGCGTCTTAAATGAAGAGCCAGCCCAAGAGGCCAGTCTGCTGGCATACATCGGGAATGCCTTAAGACCTTCATTGACACCCTTATAGTTGGCTTCGGCAATCAGATTGCCTTGAGCCTCAAACAACGGTCTGGTGTCTTCGACCTTTTCGCCCATCTGCTCCAATTCCTTTGTAAGCATATCCTGATTGACAGACAGGATACCATCACTAAAGGTTACATAGTTCTGGCCTTCAAGGTCATGCAGGCTGTCAAGAACCTCCTGATACGCCCGCTCAGAGTCCAGCTTACCGTTGCTCTGCATATCAGCAATTTCCACGACCTTATTTTTCTTCTCATTTTCGAGTGCAATCTGGTCTTGGATAAGCTGATTTGTTGCGGTCAGTTCGGCAATCTTTGTATCGATCAGAGCATCGTGCTCCTTCTCATATGTATCCAAAATTGCGCTGAGCATGGTCTGTTGATTTTCTACTGTAGTGTCTGCAAACAAGTCAGACACCTTTAACAATTCTGGATATTCAAGGGCGAGCTTTGCCAATTCACCCTTGGTCAGCTTTGTACCCTCACGCAGAGAGTCCATTGCGCTCACAAGATTACCGATACCAGACTCAATCTCCCCGATACCATCAACCATGGTGGAGAAGTCCCAAACATTGACCGTTTTACTCCAATCAACGCCAAGTTTTTCGAGCGCATCTTGAAGCTCTTCAAAAGTCATGCTATTGGGATCTGCAGAAATCTTATAGTAAATTTCAAGGACATCACCAACAGGAAGGTCGTTAATAATATCCTCTACAGTGCGAAGATTATCGAAACTGCCGCTTTCAATAGAAGCGTTCAACTCTTCCACTGTCATATGTGCATTCTCAGCGGCATCTGCGAGGCTTTCATATGCAGTGTTGACACTGCCCAGATCACCGACAAAGTGCATGGCCTCGCCAGTCTCTATTGCTGTGTCGCCAATATCTGCGATCATATTCTTGATTGCAATACCATCAACTTCCAAACCTTCGGCATCGAGCTCAAGAAGTTTTTCAGTTGTCCAACCTTCGCCCGCCTTATCAATTAACCCGTTGATATACTCATTAAGCGTATCTCTGCTTAACAGCATCGGGCCATCTTCGGTTTGAAGGATCGGAGAGAAAGCAATTTCAACGCCATCAAAATTGTTTGAACCTCCATACAGAGTGGAAAACGAACCCTCAAGAGAGTTCTTAACATCATTCCACTGTGCATTTTGGTCTTCCCACGACATGATTGCGTCTTTGAACTGGTTTAAGGTAGCATTATTCCACTCGATAACCTGTCGGTTGTTTGTGTCAATGTTCCCGTACACCGTTTTTGAAAGGTCAACGCCAAGCTCCTTCGCACGCTCTAACTCTTCCTGATAGTTGGAAAGCAGACCTTCCAGCTCTGTCTTTTCAACAGGCTCTACCAGAAGATTCTTTACATGCTGAATTGCCTTTTCTACATCGGCATTGATCTCAGAGGCATCAGTTTCAATCCCAAGAGCAACCTTGATGTTTGCCTGCATATCTTCGTCGTAAGACGCAATCTGCCGATTTAACTCCTCGACACGCTCTTTGTAGTCCGAAACCGTTAGCCCGTTTCCATCCTCATCAACGCCATACTTGATTGACATGCCGAGATCAATAGACTCTCGCAGATCATCATTCTGAGCAAGAAACTCTGTGAAGTCTAAGATGTCCTGCTTCATTTGCAGAATATCCTCTTCGGTTGTATCGGCGGTAATGCGGAAATTGTTGATGTAATTTGTCAGAAACTCCTTCTGTCCCTCTGTCAGTTCGCTATATGCGGTAATCGTCTGAGGCACATACTGGAGGGTCGGATTTAATGCCTGAGAGAATTCATCAATTCTACTCTGATAGACCTCTATGTTTTTGTCGTATTCATCTGCAATATCAAGCAGCTCGTCAATCTCTCCCTGAGTAAAATAGTCCTCAAGAATTGAACGATTGCTCCGTAAAGATTCAACGATTGTCTCATAGTAATCTTGAGCAAAACGATTTGCGTCATCTCCGTATTTGCTCCAATACCCCTCTGTCCAGAAATCATCAAGGTCGATATTACCGGGGTTGAGAGCGTCGTAGATTTCGCCCTCATAATTACCCTGTTCCTCGGCTGCATAACGATTAGCGGCATCACGGAAAGCATTCATAAAGTCTAACTTCGCATCACCATACGGGAGCGGGTTAGCATTCTCATACTCTTCCATTGCAGCAACTTCGCCCATACCAACGGTTTTCAGATTCTTATCGGAGACAAACTCCTTCATCTTAAGCCGCTGTTCTTCCTCCATGAGCTCAATGGATTTTTCGAGCAATCCATTCTTGTTTGCAATAGCGTTACCTTCGGCATCGTATCCAGAAACAAGAGATGGAGAAATACCAAGAATCGTACTGACGATTTCACGATACCGCTCGTAGTCATCAGCGGCAAGCGAGATATTATTACCGTAGTCATCAACGCCAGCAGACAGTCGATTGAATTCATCCTCAAGACCACGCAGAGTTGAAAGGTCTCCAGCCACACCAGTAAAACTGTTGCTGTAAGAGGTCTTCAAATCTTCCGCATCTTGGATCAATTCTTCATTGGATTTGTGCAGACTGCCGACAAGATTGATAACTGTAGGGATGAGACTAATAGCCAGCATGATCCAACCGATGGGGTTAGATGCGAGAAGCGATTTGATACTGACATTTAACCCATCCGTTGCAACTTTGGCACCGGTTGTCGCAGAAGCCAAAGAAAGATTGGCGACGATCTGCTTATATGCCTCTGCACTTAACTGCTCAGAGGCAACAGCGCTTTGCAGTTTGCTAAGAACATTTTGCTGCTGGGCAGCATTCAATGTCTGATAAGAAACAACCAGATTGTCATTGGTCGCCTTCTCAACAATCAGACGCTGAACAAGAGAAGCCACCGCAGCCTCTTCTTGCATTGCAAGCTGCGCAATGCTCTGAGCCATCTTAAATGACTTATATGTTACTGCTGCAGCCACAATAGAGGGTAGCAGCATATCGATTTTGGCAAGGCCACCTGCCACAGAAACGAGTGCAGTACCAAGATCAACAACATCTTTTACCAGTTTGCTCTCAAAGATGTTCTGAGACATGCTCTCAAAAGCAGAGTTAAATACGGAGATTCTACCTGCAATACTGTCAAGGTACTTTTCATTTTCGGCCAGAGCTGACCCTGCAGCTTCAGCAGAGGTTGCAACAACATCTTCTGCAATCTGGAAGTTTGTCAGCAAAGCAGCAACCACATTACTGTTACGCTTACCGCCAATCATCTCCAGAATATTAGCCTGCGAGATATCAGTCAGTTCGCCCCAAACCTCAGACAATTCTTTGATGATCTGATAGGTGCTCTTGAATGTGTCTTCATCAATCTGAATGTCAACCTTGCCACCAGTAAGGGCAAGGATTTCGGCACGCAGTTCGGACACACTGTTTGCCATCCCCTCAGTGCTTTCGCCTGCTTCCTCTGCCTCTGTCTTTGCGGCACGAAGGAACATAGAAATGGTCTTTAGCGTAGTACCGACCTTATCTGCATCCTGCACAACACTGTTTGCAGCAGTAATCAGACCAATACTTTCATCCAGAGAGTTATTCCCAGCAGCCAGAGCGGACGCAGAACGCAATAAAGCGTCGCCAACACCCTTAGAGGAGATAGCAAAATTGTTACCAACTTCATTGAACTTGTCCACGATGAACATGGAGCTTTCAGCTTCAATGTTGAACGCCCTCATCGTAGAAATTACACTGGCCGATGCATCATCAATACTCTCAATGCCGTCACCAACATTCTTATATACCAGAGCAGCATCGGCCAAAATTGCAGACTCCTCAAGCGTGTAGCCAAGGCGTGCAAAATCAGCGGTCGCATTTACCGTATCCGCAAGAGTTGCACCAAGAGCTTTTGCTCTTTTTGATGCATCTTCAAGGAATTTGATGTAAGTGCCCTCTGTTTCGTTGGTGACCTTTCTCAATTCTGTCATCGCCGAGTCAACTTCCTTGACGGCGGTGACCATATCTTTCAGCAGGCGAATAATTCGCATGATGATTTGCGAAACGCCGAACCAACTCGTAAACTTCTTGGCATTAGCGACAATACTATCACCAAGGGATTTAGTCGCAAGACCGGCACCACGAATAGCACCCTCGCTTGCGTTGAAGCTGTCAATCAGATTATTCAGTTTTACCCGATCCAGCTCGGTAGCACCACTAAGCATAGCGTCAAGCTCTGCTTTACCAGCACTAATTGTTTGATACCAAGGCGTACCGGATGCCTTACTAAAGTTAGCCAGCGCAGAAGCCATGCGCTTTTGAAGCGCGATTGCATCCTTGCGCATGGTGATAACATCAGTAGCGGCAGCTTTTTCCTTTTCTGTTGCTGCAGTTTCTGCGTCTGCTCGTTTCTTTGCAGCATCTGCTACTGCATTCTCAGCGGCAACACGCTCCATTGTTTGCGCAATTAACTGCTGCAGCGCAGACTGAATTACATAGATTTGATTAACCTCAGCCTGGTGTAACTGCGTCTTGCTTGCCCCAAGTGAATTTGTTGCAGCTTGCAGTTGCAGATATTTCTCCTTAAGCTGTTCAACCGCAATTAAGTTGCCCTCTGTTGCAGCTTCACCGCCAAGTGCATTCTTTGCCTTTTTATATCCTGCAGTAATGCTTTGGTTGGTAACACTAATTTCTTTGAGTGCTGCTTCTGCCTCTGCAATCGAAAGAACCGCTCCTTTGGCATCGCTTGCAATTTCCTTCATTGCAGAAGAAGCACCGTTTTTACCAAGCGTTACGGTAAATCCGGTGTCCACCTTAATTGTCCGCAGCATTGCATCAAGCTCTGTTCTGAGCTTGTTGATGGCAGAGGTGGCATCGATTTCAGAGACCTTGATCTTGAACTGCTTCTGTCCACTCAAGCCATTGGTGATTTGTTTTAAGCCAGTCGAAAAACTGCTCTTCGTCCCGGCAATATCCAGGTTGAGCTTGATACGACGCTGCTTAGAATTGGTTGCATTATTCAACGAAGCAACAATACTGTCGAGCTGTGATTTGATTAAAGCACCGCTCTCGCCGCTGATTCTGCCACCGCCAAGTACGCCAAAAAGCAGACCAATATCCTGTCCACTTACAGCCATTTTCTCACCATCCTTTACAAAAAAGGCATGGCCGAAGCCATGCCTTAAGATTTATTATTCCTTGATATAATCACTACCAAGTTGTACGACAACGCCATATTTGCTTGCGTACACCGTGTTAAATTCAGCTTCTGCTTCCTGCATAAACTGCAGCGCTTCACGCTCTTTTTCGCTCCGCACCCATGCGTAGTCACCGGTTGTACCGCTCCGGTACACGGACTCTCCGCTTGGACGGTGTCCGTTCCACCAACCATACACATAATTCTGAGCGTGATAACCATTGTTAAACAAAGCAACAATGTTATCAATGCCATTGTAACCGAGGTCGTTTTCGAGGGAGTCTCTATGGAGCGCACTCACATCAAAGCTCAGTATCACTTCGTAACTACCGTCCGGGTGTCGTACCGGCGCACTAACAGACAGCGTTTCTCCGACATCAGCGATAGACTCCGGTAATCTCTTGCGAATCATCTCCGCCAAAGCATTTGCCATTTCAAGCATCTGCTTCTTGCCAACGACCTTATCACCGCTCGCCAGAGGTTTGCCACTATCTCGTGCTGACTGGATACAATCCTTCATACGCTTTTTTCCAACAGAGGAGTTTGCGTATGCCTGGAGCTTACCCATGATTGCGGATTCACTTATCATCGTTCTTGCCGCCTGTATTCTTCTTCATCTGGTCAATGTATGCAGCGACGATATTTTCTTCCATTGCTCCAGACTGGTTCAATGCACCAATCGCTTTCTGAATATCAGAAGCACTGATATCGCTGAACATTGCAGAAAACTCTTCGCCCATCTTGGCAAAGGCCGCATACAGGTCATTCAGCTTTGCCTTGGTAGCAACAATGTCGGTGTCGCACATATGGTCGATCTTGCGGTTGATACCACCGATCATCTCCTGCAACTGAACCATGTTGATATGCTGGCACACCATATCCACAGCTCCGGTGCTGTAAATCAGCCAATACTGCTTCTCCAGATTGTCGGGGAGTGTAAAGTTGGCATAGTGGGTAAGGATGCCGCTCTTGGTTGCAAAGTCCATGATCTCAGGAACAAAGGTGCCATCGGTGGTAAAGCAGGCGTCGACGACCTCCTGCACAAACTCCAGCATCTCTTTCAGAGGGAGGGAGCGCTTGATGGTCACCTCAATATCAAACCACTGTTCGGTCACACTCTCGGGGAACTGTTCCTTTGCGATTTTCTCCAGAGCATTGATTGAAATTCGCTTTTCTTTCTTAGCCATTGTTATTCTCCTTTTCTTCTACCGTCTGTATCGCAACCGTTGAGGTCACGAAATATCCAATGCAAATAGCATCCGCAAGGTTGTCATCCACGGTCTCTATTCCAAACTGTTCTTTTACAAACTGGATGGACAACACTTTCGACTGCTTTTTCTCAGGAGACAGTTCGGTCATTTTGGCCTTGATCTCCTTGGTTGTACGCCCTCTGGCGTTACAGTAGCTCTGCCACTTTGACGGGGGGACAAAGTCATACAAGTATTCGTTCCGTTCAAACATAGAAACGAGGGCCCCTTGTAGCTGAGCCAGTTTTTTGAATGAGTCTGCATTTTTCCGTAATTGGATGTCCTCGATAAACACAGCAGAGATGTCATACTTCTCCATCAGCTCTGTGGTCAAATCACAAATCCCAACCATTGCCTGTGCATAGGTAAAGTCATCAACTGGAAAAGCAAACGCTCCATAGGCTACGGGCTTTTTCTGCTCATAGTCGTACACACACCAGGCTCCATTTCTGGCCTGATCGATTGCTAAAATGTTCATATCTCATATATCTGAAAAGGCGGACAGAAACTAATCTGTCCGCCAATTCAATCTCCGTTATTCAGTTACGACCTCGTCATTGGGAGTCTCCACCTCAGCGATTGCCGGGATGGGAGCTTCCTCAACAACAGGCTTCACGGGCTTTGCATAGCGCTTGGCCTTGGGCGCAGGATTGCGTGCTTCGGTTACCATGCGCAGATACTCTGTGCCGCACTCGGGGGAACACGCAACCTCTTGCCAATGGAATGCTCCAACCTCACGCTTTGTGCTGCGGCAAGCCTCATAGGGCTTACCACAGACACGGCATGTCTTCTTGGCAATAGGCATAGTCATTCACCTCTTAGGCAACATCAGCTTCGTCAGCGCCGAAGATGGTGTAAGTCCAGTAGGCGCCGCTGCCGCCGCAGGAACCGGCCAGAGCCTCAGCCTCGAAGGAGTGGACGGTCTGGCTGTCACCCATAGCCAGCTCAAAGTTGCCGTCGAAGTCAGCCTTGGGCACATAGAACTGGATACGATACACATTGGCGCAGGTGTCTTCGCCGAAAGCATCGATATACAGGGTGCATTTCTCGGAATAGGTGTCGCTCATGTTCTCCAGAACATTGGCGTTGATCTGGCGGAAGTAGAACACAACGATCTCCTTGCCATCCTCGATCTCACCATCGTTGAAGGTGATAACCTTGGAAGCGGGATCATATGCGAACTTGCCAGCCTCAGCGGTAGCGGCCTGAGTCAGCTCAGTGCCCAGAGTACCGTTGGGATTCTTGATGTACACAGACTCGATCTCGTTGCCGACAGTGCCAACAGCAACATAGTTGGTAGTAGCCTGGTTACCGGAAACAGTCAGATAGTCAGTCCACATAACAGTGGTGACCTTCTCCTCGAACTTGCTGCCGGTCTGCAGCTCCAGAAGACCAGCAGAAACCAGACCGTTGGTGCCGCTGATCGTAACAGCCTTATTGCGCTTCAGAGAGCTCAGCTTACGACCCTGCTTACCAGTGATATCGGTCTTCTCCTGGCTCTGAGCAATGGTAGCATTCTGCAGCTCGTCCAGAGTGAACTTGAAATCGCCAGTCACGATATCGAAAGCAGTGATGGTTTCGATGCTGGTGATGGTGATATCATTGATGTTGATATTCATAGAACCTTCCTCCTCTTATTTGTGAGTCAGCCAATTCAAATCGTCTTGGCTCATGTCTTTTGCGCTAATTGTTCCGGCGTAAATGCCGTGCATTTTATTGTCGAAATCGATCTTCTTGACTACCTGCCGAACACTCTCATTAAACTGATAGATGGTCAGATTTCTGACGCTATCAAAGTCGTAGTGGAACTGCTCGGTATTCACCAAGGCAACGATCAGCTCTTCAAGCTGCGAGTCTTCAATTCGGTTCTTTCGCCGCTTCATCTTTGCTCTCGCACGCTGGAGCATATATTTCTTCGCTTCGCCATTTGCAGGCTTGCGATTATTGCGTTTAAGGTGGTGTATCGTTCTGACCGCCTGACAAATCTGATGGTGAATACTCCGGTCGATCATAGCACCCGTCTCTGGATTTCTCAGAACGACTGTGTTGTTTTGCGGGTTCACCATTACAGAAAAACTGCTCAAGTCAAGGCTACCGAAAATCAATGAGGTGTCCTGTGTCTTTAGCGCATTAAACACAATAATGAACAACTGATAATCATCGATCTCAGTAAAATCAATCTTCATATCATCTAACTGAACCATCATGTCGTATGGGGTTGCAGTAATCATAGACACCATGGAATAATAGGCGTCCTCTTGCTCAAGGATTTCTCCAACTGTCGGAATTACTATCTGAATATCGTCATTGACCAGCAGCTCCTTCTTGTAAAGAAGATTTCTTACTGCCATTTATCCATGCTTCCTGTTCGCCGGAACCTTCTTGTTTGAAGGAGACAGGCGATTAAAGTCTTTCGCATAGAAAGTCAGGATTCTACCCTGATAGTCACCGATGGGAGAAAATCTTTTTGCTGATTGCAAGTTGAGCTCTCCAAGCCCATACATACGGCTCCCGTTGATGATTTTCGTGATTTCAGAAGATAGCTTGTCTGTTCGCACGCCACCACCAGGCAGGCGAACCTTGCTCTTATGGGTAAAAACCCAAATGTACAATACCGGAACAAGAAATGTCTTATCGATCACATCCTTGATATCCACTTCACAGCAGATAAATGTTTGTCCGTGCTCAACAACATCCGGCACATACTCATATGGATAGACCTGTGTGTACACCAGGTTTTCCGGTGCTGTCAAAGTCTTTCCATCATCGGACAACAGCCGTATGATCTGCTCATTGGTAAGCATGTCGTCCATCAGTTGGTTTTTATAGTCGAACAGCTCGTCCAAACCAACCAGTGCTTCACAACTCACAGCCACACCTTCTTTCCACCTGTTGTCTCATCGTTTAACACTTTCGCTGTTGTTTCGCTATCGGTATTGCCGTCAGTCTCACGGGGGAAATGCTTATAATAATCCGCAATACGCAGATCAAAATTGTCGTCATCCTCCGTGTTTACTTCGGTCATAACGAAGCTCATAACACCGTTTCCGTTGTACACGCCTCCGATTTTGAATGGCTTTGTAAGCCGATAGGCCAATACCGTATCTGAATCTTCATCGTCTATCAAAAAGCGGAACCCACGGTTTAACTGAACGGTGTATTCATCTCTCGCCAGCGAAACGGAGATGCGGGTGTCACCAAGCGACATACCATTCTCGTTGTACGAGCTGATTGTTTCGCCGGTCAGATATTTCGTTCCGTCAGAAACGATGCACCATCTTTCGATGATGTGGCCGTCCGCAGCAATCCAACGCAACCGATGATTACACTGCAGCATAATCGCTTTTGTATAAACTTCATTGTTCGCATCAACCGCTGTAACCAGCCAATAATTGTCATTCCAGTAAACCAGAGAGCCGCTGATTATTTCTTCTCCAGGCAATGAGCATAGCGTTTTTTGGTTTAGGTTATCGCTGTTGATGATGGCAAGATTGCATTCCATACCATTCATATTGACGGTATGGTAGGATAGGCTCGACGGTAACTTGCGTGACAGGTACGCCTTCTCACGGTTTAACGCCGCTTCTCTTTTGGTAGTACCCATCGCAGACAATCTGGATTGATAGGAATCCCAAACACCCATCCTTATCCCTCCTTGCTGATTGGCTTTACTGCATACCTCGCCTTCAACTTATTGCAAATGGAAATTGCTTTGAAAACCTCACGCTTATACACATGAACAGCGCTATCTGGATGGTCGATCAAATACTGCAAGATGGAAACCAGAGACAGGAACATGGGGTCTTCATGTACTGCCTCAACAAGTTCGGAACAACCGAGCAACTCTGCCTGCAGACTCATCATGTATGAGCGCAGTGAAGGCTCTTCACTCTCTCGAATGGGGAGAATCTTAAAGAAAAGATTTACAAGATTGCGAAGATAATTGCTCAGAACCACTTCATCCACAGGAATACCTCTAACGGTCTGGATCATAAATGCAAATCCGTAAGATCACCATGGTTGTACGAATACTCCCGCATCATATTCGTGAACCCACGCTGCACCATGCTGTATGTATCCTTGATACGCAGAAGCAATTCGGCAGGCGAATAGCTGGTGAAATCCCGTGTGTTTAACACATTTTCAAGGTTCTCTTGTCTGTACACATATGGCTTCATCCACTGTGCGAGCATACCCTCAGAGATGATGTTGGCAAGTTCGTCCATATCCTCTTGGGCAATCTCTACATGAAATTCCCTGACAATGTCATCCGCCGTTGATGTCAAATCGTACTTGCAGATTTTCTTGAACTCGGCAATCGCCCTTTTCATATATCCATCAACCATTTCGTTGCGCTCAAAACTTCCGATTGGGAAGTCATACTCGGTTACCTTCGCAAGAAATGCTCCGGTAAACACATCGTAAGAAACGCTCATAACTCACGCTCCTTATCGTTCGATCAACTCAACGCCAAGGCACTTCTCCAGTGTTGCGATCACTTTGTTGGAGTCGATCACTTCGTCCTGAATCAACTGCTTTGCCCGATAGGCAACAGACTTCTTCTGACCATCAGACAGTTTCGCAATCGTTGCTTCAATTTCAGAAGCACTCTTGCTAAAGAGCTTGTCAAAGTCACTGATATTCAGAGCGAACTTGTAATACTGAGCCATGCCCAGATAATCCACGATCTCAGGATCATCGAACATGAACCAGTTGTTGATGAAGTATTTCTTGCTGGAGCTTCTTGCAGCTTTCAGCTCGGCCAGCTCCATGTCCTGCTCAGCACCGAACTCATCCCACACAAATCTCTCGCCAGTCTTCTTACTGCGATAGACCAGTCTACCCTGGAAACCATTGCGGACAGTAACGATCTGATTGGGATCAAATGCCTTGGGGACAAAGGCTTCTTTCTTTTCCTGCGCAACAGGAGCGACCTCCGCAGTTACAGAAGCCGCAGTCGTATCTTTAGGCTTTGCGCCTGTATTTTTGTTAGCCATGTATTATTCACCCTTTCATACTTGCGGGGCTCACGATGGAGCCCCGCATAGATTTGTCATACCGTGGCTTAGGCGATCTCGTAACGACCGATACCAGCGTTGCCGCCAGCCAGCACGATGCCCATACCATACTTCTCGCCGTACAGGTACTCCTGGGTCAGGTCGCCGTTGTCCATGGGATTGCCCATCAGGACAATGGGGTTGCCCTCGTACACGCACTTGATGGGCTTGTCATCACCAGCGATGATGGTCAGCACATCGTCGGCCAGAACGAACTCGGTGGAGTTCAGCTTGTGGCGCTGAGGAGTGACAACAACGGGAGTACCATAGAACTTGCCATAGTAGCCCATGTTGTAGATGTCGCTCTGAGAATCGGTGCCCTGGATGGAGGGAGCCAGATTACGAACGGCCTTCTTGGTGCCAACGATAGTGGCGGGCTTGCCACCGGCAGCAGCCTCGACATGAGCGATCAGGTCGAGCAGCTCGTCCTCGTCATATGCACCGGCTGCGGGGAAGTAGGTCACGCCGCCGAGCTGATCGGCAGTAGCGGAACTCCACAGGCCATAGATATCATTCAGCAGCTTCTGACGGAAGGAGTCAGAAACCTTGCCGATGAAGTAGTTGAAGTCAACACGGCCAGACAGGACACGATTCAGCTCCTCGTAAATCTTCACATACTTCATGGAAGTGGGGATGCTGGTCTCGCTGACCCCGCCCAGACGCTGACGACGGATACCCTGCGTACCGTCAGCGGCATCAGCCACGACGAACAGGTTGCTGTCCTCAACGAAGAACAGGTTCTTGTCGCCCTCAGCGACATTACGGAAATCGACCAGAGCGTTGAAATACTCGTCGCCCTGCAGACCCTCAACGACAGTGCGGCTCAGAATCTCTTCGATCAGAGTAAACAGGCCGTTGCACTTACCGTCACGGATGTTTTTGTAGTTCAGCACAGTGCTGCCGCCGTTAGCCTCAACCAGAGCCTTCTGCAGAAGCTCCATGGACTGACCAACGGAATATTTCTCGACATTGCCGCGATAAGCATCGACAGCAACTTTCACGATGTTGTTCATATCAGCCATTGTTATTGCCCTCCTTCATTAGACTTCGGTCTTGGCAATCTTGATGGCGTAGTAGGTGTACCGACCGGCAACCTCAATATGCACACAAGTGCCCAGACCAGTACCAGCGGCATCGATCTTGCCGCCCTCACCAATGCCAACCTCGGCGCCGACAGTGGGAACAGTGCCGCCGACAAAGCCCTCGGGAGTCACAGAGAAAATGTTGCGGCTGCGGGGAATGTAGCCACGAACGATCTTGCCAGCCTCGTTGACATACTCGTCCAGATTCTTCTTACGCTCGTCGTACATGACCTCGACGCCAGCAGCGATAGCGCACTCGTTCAGATCAGCGCCAGCGGTAGCGGCGACGGCCTTCATGACCTCACGCTCGCCCTCTTCGTAGCCTTCCAGCTTGACGATAACGCCGTTCTCAACCTCAGCGGCATTACCTTCCGCATCATAGAAACGGAAAGACACCAGATCAGCAGGCTGCTTGGTGCCGCTCATCAGGTCAGTGCGGATAACACAATATTTATCAGCCATTGATAATTACCTCCTCAAAGATTTATTTAATTATGTTGATTAGTCGTGACGAATACCGAACTCGGCAAACACGCCGCCATAGGGCTCAGGCGTAGGATCGTTATTCTTCTCGACAGGCAGTTTGGGTGCCTTCTGACCCTGCAGAGAGAACTTTTCGGTCTGCTTACGGCCACGGATGGCGTAGCACTTCTCTTCCAGTTCCTCCAGGGAATACTGCTCACCGCTTTCACGGATTTCATCGAACGCAGCAACTCCGACCAGGTCTTCAAACTGGGCGAAGAGTTCCTCACGCTCCTGCTTTGCGGCATCATGTTCGATACCAGCCTTGAACTGACGCAGTTCAGTCAGCTCAGTTTCCATAGATGCAATCGTGTCGGAGGCAGTCTGATATTTTTCCGTCCACTGAGTCTCATTCTCCGCAAACTGCGTAGAGATCATGGAGTAGACAGTTGCGAATGCAGCCTGCTGATCTCCCTCGTCGAAATCGACGATGGCACACTTCTTGCGCTTCTTGCTTTCAAAGTCGACCACGACATGGTCGCCGTTCATGGAATATGTAAAGCCATAGAGCTTCCAGTCTTCCTGGTCGTAACAGTAGACCTCCATCGCTTCGCTATCATAGTCCATATACCAGTAACGGCTCATTTCACCGAAGCAAGTATCCACTTTCTCTTCGCTCAGTGCGTTAATCAGTTCCTCTCTGAACTGCTCGGCCAGAGCGAACTTCTTTTCAGCATCTTTGTCGGGATCGCCAGAATCCTTCATCGCTTCAAATTTCTCTGTCAATTCCTCAACAGAAAAATCGTCGAGATTAAAATCAAGCATATCCTCAGACAGGCCATACTGAGCCATGAGAGCTTTCTTCTCGTCCAATGCTTCTTCTCCTCCTTCCGAATTATTTTGTGGGTGTATGACAACCTCTTGAGAGGGTTGTACCATTGAAAAACTTTCCTTAAATTCCCGCATCATTTCATCAAGCTGTGCCTTGAAGTCCTCACGGGAGAACATCATTAAAGCCGCTGACTCATAGCAGGGCTCCGCCGTGCCCAGAAGACAGAATGCGGTAAACTCAAACCGCTCGATCACATACACGCCATCTTTCATGGAACCTTCCTTGATGGAAATCTCCATAGACTCGTCAGTGATACCGTCCTCTTTGATCTTCTGATACGCCTCCTGTCGTTTCCAGAGAAGCGCATCAACGCATAGGTATTCATGGATGGAGCCGTCGTCTTCCTCAATCTCTTCCCACCAATAATTGGCACTCTCGGGGATAACACCGACAGGATTTGTAATGTTCACAAGAGTGAGCTTCCCGTCACTGTTCTTAACGACTTCCATATCATGTTCGCCAATCTCATCTGCCTCTCTGTCATATCTGCAGACAATGGGACAGTTATAGATGCTGGGCATACAGCGTTCAAAGGTTTCTTTGCTGATGAAACTGTTATTGCGGTTTCTTCCTACATAACAGACTCTTAAAACACCTCTATCAAAAGAGGAATTGCACTCGGTCAGTCTGTCAAAGCGTGAAGAATAAACGATACTCATGTTTCGTTCGCTCAAACAAATCTCACCACCTTTTGGGCATAATAAAGCCCGCCTTCATGGGCGGGTCAAAATGTGATCGTGTCAGACAGAATGTGGTTGATGCCATCCAGAGCAAAAACCTCACGGCTCTCATTGACAAACACATAGATATGATTCTTTTCATCTCGCTTAAGCAACTTATAGTTCATATCCAAGAGCTTATCTCTTGCTTCCTCGTCAAACACATAAATGAAATTGGTTATCACCAATCATCACCGTCCTCACGGGTCTGTTCGCCGGAGTCGGTCAGTTCGCCGACATCCTTTTGTGGAGCACCTCCCTCGTCGGTAGCGCCACCACTTGCTTGTGTTGAAGAGCTTTGCAGCGGCACGAACTTGGACTTGATCTCAAGAACATCATTCTCAAGGAAGTTCATGCAATCCAACTCTGCTTGTCCAAGACCTTGAGACGCACAGTAGTACGAAACCATTGGCACGCCAAATTGGCACGCTTTCAGATACATCTCTCCAAGCTCTTTTCTGTTGAATGGGCTACAGTCCAGGAAGGTCACTTTGAAGTTCTTACCGTAACCCTGGCTCTGAATATAGCGGTTCACCATATCCTCAATGCTCTTCACAATGCCAAAGGTGATTGCCTGGTCAGACTTGATTGACAGAGCCAGTGCGTTTGCAGAAGCCTTGTCATTGTTGAACAGCAAGCTCGAAACACCAGCAGATGTGAACATATTCTGCTCTGCGTCAGCAATCGTATCCGTGTCGCCAGTGTTAGACTTCTCGAAGCTGATCTTATTGATCGGCATGGGAGACAACACCGAGCCGATCTCCTCGGGAAGCACAGCGTCCAGATTCCTCCAGAACTCTTTGGCCTTATCCAAATCCATTTGCCATTCGCCGTTTTCATTGATGCCGAGAGTCATGACCAGCATGGCATAATTCTCAAGCGTCGTCTTCGTCAGCTTGAGCTGCTTATAATCTTCGATATCGTAAATCTCACGCAGCACACCAGCAAACGGGGGGATTGAATAATCAAGAATATCGTTGTTGCACTTGATGGCAAAAGAGGTTGGGGAATCTAACTCTTGCCACTTAGAACCACTTCGATCTTTCTGATAGATTTGATACTTCGTTTTGAACTCCGGCGGATAGAACTCCAGATAGCCGGAGCGGCTGTCAAAGTATGAGAAGTTGAAAGTAACATTCAACACGCCGCCCTCGATAGAGGAAATGGCGCAATAATCCGCAGGGAGTTGCTGGATCGTGATATTGTCATTCGTGACCCACATCGTCCCGTAGAATGTATCTTCTCGTAAACACACAGTCAGTATCTTTGGGAACTGTGTTTTGACATTCATCGCCGTCAAGGCGTTCAATACCTTTCGGTAATTTCGATTGATGCTCTTGGGCTTAGCAGTCGCAGGATCAATTCTCGTTGGCGATACGACATAAGCCAGATCGGAGAGCGAAGTGAAATACTGAATCAGACGCCGGAAATGAGAGCTTGCACCGTAGATGTATGTAACTGCCTTACGAAGCTGCTGCTCATAGTTGTACGGGTTCTGAAGATAAGTATTGATATCATCCTTGGTATATAAGGAGAAGGTGGGAGTAGTGTAGTTACCGTTCAGGTCTCTTGTGATGAGTTTATTCAACACAGCAAACCGCTCCGGCACTCGAAACACACTTGTCGTCCTCATATTGTTCACAGAATCATTCTTGACTTCGCTTGCGCTCTTTTGCGCCTGTCCAACGGATCGTGCCGGTTTACCACCGTGCGACTGTGGTCTTTTTCTACTTGACAATCAACGCCCACCACCTTTCCGTAAATGATTTTTTGGAGGCTTGAACACAAACACATCATTTGTGTTATAACCTGTATTCAACCGCTTGCTCAGCTTGCTTTCCAACTGTGTTGCCACATAGAAGTTATAGCTCAAACTGGAATAGCGGTCTTTTCGCATACCACTCTTTTCGTGGATTTTAACTTTGCCACCAACTTCCTCATGTTGGAGCTTGACCAACTCGTTAATGAGAAGAGTTGTATGGACATACGGCATCTGCAATGCCAGTTTCTCCGGTGGGTTCAAGGAATTGTAACCCCGGATATCGCCAAGCAATGCTTCACCGTCATACTCCGTCATAAGGAGTCTGATCTTACCGCTTCTGAAACCTTCACGAAGCAGAACAGCGCACTCTGAGTTCAATGTCGGGTTACCCTTAATTGCCCAGATTACTTTTTCTGCGCCTTTGGCCGTGCATCGTTCTGCCATTTCCGCATTGTTGCAGCATGACAGAGCGGGGTAAATATCTCCGGTCTCTGGGTCAGTCATTTCTCTTACCAGAGCGTCAAAGACACCAAGGCCGATACCAACACAGTCCAGCACGATATAGTCGCACTGGTACTCTTCATAGAGTCTTCGGATCATAAGCGCCTGGTCTTCTGTATGCAAACCTTCTGCTGCATCACAGTACACAATGTTGCTCGAATACCGACCGACCTTTGTAGGAAGAAGTTGGTTGATGAAAATTGCAGATGCGTCGTTGTTGTGCTTCTTGCTGGACATCAAGGCAATATCCGCAGATAGTATTCTAACCTCACCGTTTTGTTTTGGCTGAATACGCAGCTTTGGTGTGTTGCCCAGTTTGGATGCCAGCTTGTCTGGAAGCATTGGATATTTAATGCGTCTGTTTTTGGAGACAGAATTGAAGTCGAAGAATGTGCCGTCTGAGTCGCCAAAGAACAGTGCATCCATCTCCATTGACCACTTGACTTCGCTGAAATCAGACTCTGCCATCTGGTCGGCCACATCCTCTTCAAACAACAATCCCTCTCGGATTGCAAGCTGATAAGGGAATCCGCAAACAAAGTCGTTTCGCTTATCGTCGATCATAAAGCGATAGTTGTCTTCCGCTTTGGTGTAAGACCAATGATCCTTGAAGTAGGCGGAGGATAGATACAGTGTCTTATTTCGCTCAGCCAGATGCTTATACTCCGGCTTCTTCAAATACCCCGGCATACGGGGGTTGGTCAGGAACTTTCTCAGAATCGTGTCAATGATATCTTTGGGCACCATACGGTACTCGTCGATAAGAAGGATGTTTGCACGGTTGCCTCGGGCGTTATCATTTGCAGTAACGACCTTGATAAAGCTGCCGTTTTTGAACACAATCTGCGCATTCGTTCCGTTCATTTTGGATTGTTTATCATCGATTTCGTTGCACAATTCCGGTGAAGCGGGTTTCAGTTCCGTCATAATCTTTTCCAGAACATTGATGCCCTGACCTCTCGTACCGGAGGCGATACAAATCTTTGTACCCGGATACAGGATGCATCGTATGCAACAGAATATTGCACTCAGGAATGTTTTGCCCAAGCCACGACTTGCGATGAAAACAAACGATGTGCAAATATTCATCATCACCAGAAGAATCTTCTGGAACAAATGCAAGTCTAAATGGAGATAGTCTTTGGCGAAACGATGTGGGTTTGCTCTGTAGAAGGATGCCCATGCGGCAATTCCTTCAAGAACACGCTCTTGTCTGCTCATGCCTCGGCACTCTCACCGAACATATGGTCAAACAAGGTTTCATCGTCTTCGTCTTCAAACTCTGGCGCTGTTACACGCAGACGCTCCATTTCTTCTTCATATAACTTGCAGTATGTATTTTTGATGCCAACCATGTGACATAGATGACCAAGGAACCAAACTGTAATGTATCGGACAATACCGTCCACATCCTGCAGTTCAGGGTCTGGTTCAGGAATTGGGCGAGTGTTTTCCCACTTTCGGATACCAACGCCAAACGGCATATTGTCAAGTTCCGCATCGGCACCATCATCCTTTTTCTGTGTAGGTTTCAGGTTTGCACTACCCAACAGCGTGTTCAGTGTATTGACATTCTTATCAATAGACTTGCCCGCTGCTCGATCATGGTTGATGTCGATCTCCAGATTACAAATCTGGCGGATCAGCGCTTCCTCGCCGATGTCAAAGTTGTATCCGGTTGGGAATCTGGAAATCCAGTATTTCTTACGCTCTTCCAGTTCAAGATACATCTTGGGCGTGTATCCGGGGCCCCAGAACAAAACCACATCTTCCGGGATGTCAATAATCTCTTCTTCTGCCTCTTCGGGCAAGTACCCCTGCTGAACGCCATCATCCTGTAAAGCAGTCTGTCTGATACCGCTGCGCTCTTCATCAGCAATCGTGTCATCAAATGACTTGTCGATATAGCGGATGATGTTGGTCTTGCCAATATAGTTGCGCACCTTGGAGTTCACTCCTGCAGTGCGTTCTACCATGTCGTAGATAGAGTCATGCCAGTACAGGTCGAGCTTCATGCACATTCTGCGCATGGCTTCACGGTCACTACCAAGCAACTGTCTGTACTCGTCAAACATCGTGTCCAAACAATCATTGCAAAATGGCAGATATCCTGTGCCACGGTACATGGGGCTATGGCTTACAGGAAAGTAACCTTTCTGCCTGCTAAATGCTGTACCGCATCTGCTGCAGAAAAACTTCGAGTTGGTTACCGGCATAGTATCCTGCGGCACTTTTTCAAGCCGCTTTCTTTTGGGGGTATCTGCCATTTAAGACAACCCCCTTTTTTCGTTATCCTCCCACTTTTTCACAGCACGCTTAATGGTGTTGCCGGGATAAAAACGGGGAACCCAATGAGCCGGGATACTGCACCGCTCTTTTGTCTGAGGATTGGTGCAGGCTCTGGCTTTTCTTTCGATGATATCGAAACAGCCAAACCCATAGAAAAAAACGGCGTTGCCCTGTTCCAGGTTGTCTGTGAGTACGCTCCAAAAATCCTCTACCAAACTTGTGGCAGAGGATTTGGTGTAGCCGTATTTATCCATGAGCTGCTTGATAAAGTCGCTCTTATATACATTCATCCTTTTCGTTCATTCCTTTCAATTACAGATCGGAGACTGAGCGCTGGACATCGGTTCTGATTTCGCCATCTTCACCGAAATACTGTGCAATCTGCTCCTCTGCGCTCATGTCCTTATAGACACGAACCATATCGGCAGACTCCCATCCAACGATCTCCTGGATTACTCCGTCCGGCAATCCAGCTTTCGCCAGATGCGTTGTGAAGTAGTGCCGCAGTGAGTGCCAATAGAAGTCCTCACCAGTCATACGGCTGAAAGTTGTTGCCCAACTGTTGAGCGTGGTATCACTGATTTGCTCAGTGGGATCATCGCCTGACGGGAACAGCCACTTACTTTCAATACCGCGCTCTTCACGCTCGGCCATCCAAGCGTCCAGATATGGCTTAAACTTTTTCGCCAGTGTATAGCAGTAGATATACTTGCCAAGACCGAAGCCTTTGGTTTGGATCGGCTCGCTGGTCTTATACAATGCGCCGCCGCAAACAAGGTTCTCGTCCTTGAAGTCGTCAACACTGAAACGACAAAGCTCTGCCTTTCGTCTGCCGCTGCACATAGCAAGCGCCAGCATACAGGCTTTCTTGTGCTGACCAGTCGCAGACAGCTTGTCAAGAAGCTCGTCAAGCGCTTCGTCACTCCACACGGTCTTCTTTCGCACCTGCTGCATGGCAGGGCTTTCGATCTTTCGGATAGTAGAGCGGAACCCCTTGAACTCTTCCTCGTCATCCAGAATGTTCTCCACATAATTGCTCATGGAAGAGATTGTGGACTTGAGCCGCCTCACTCTGGCCGGAGAATTTCCGTTCTCGTTGATAAGCCAGTATTGATAGGCCGCATAATCACGCTTGGAAATTTTGGGAAAGAACTTGTTGCCGTTATACAGCAAGTTCCAAACGAAGAAGATATCAATGTCGTTGGAATATCCATTGATCGTCTTCGGGCTGCGCTGAATGGACTGCAAATAGGAAATAAAATCCTGTTTCAGTCGTTGGTTCTCAGGATTGATCTGACTCAAAAGCTCGGGGCTTGTGATATCATTTTGTTTTGTCTTTCTTGGCACAAAGCCACCTCACTTTCTTTGTTTGTACGGGGAATCTCCCCGGCATTTGGTGAACCGGGGTCTTTCGACCAGCTCGCTTACTTGGTTGCGGGAGGGGGATTTGAACCCCCGACCAACGGCTTATGAGGCCGGTGAGCTACCGCTGCTCTATCCCGCAATATATGTGGTAGCCTGTATGGGAGTCGAACCCATGTCTCCGCCTTGAGAGGGCGGCGTCTTAACCACTTGACTAACAGGCCATAAAACCCCAGAACCCGTAGGTCACCGGAGTGTGATCTGGTGGGCAGAGTTGGACTCGAACCAACGAAGCCGTTAAGCGCCAGATTTACAGTCTGGTGTAATTGCCGCTCTACCACCTGCCCATATGGCTCCTCCTGCAGGACTCGAACCTGCGGCATCTTGATTAACGGTCAAGCGCTCTACCAACTGAGCTAAAGAGGAATGTAAAAAGGGCTACCCCCGAAAGGGTAGCCCAGTAGATTTACTGGAGAGGGATGCCGTAGGAACACCGCACACCATCTGCGTCACACACGCAAACCATCTGTTCGGCTCTGCCTACGATTCTCTTCTGAACGCAGTAGTCGTCCATGCCGAGGAAACTTCCTGCCATGATTGTCTTCACACCCTGCACTTCATCCATCTTGTTGTGATGGAGATGGCCGGAGAGAACTGCGTATAAAGGTTTTCTTGCCATTGTCTGCAAAGACTGCACCTTGCTGGCGCTACCGTCAAAGTCACCATGGACACCACAGTAAGTCTTGCCACGAATGTCGATCAGGTACATCGTATCGTCCACTTTCTCTGAGCCGATACCGATTTGGACATTCTCAAAGTTCTGCAGCCTTGCGCCAAGATACCACTCGACGAGATCGTCCAACCGCTCACTTACAAGCGCACGGTCTTTGTTCGGGTCAATGCGGCTGTGATTACCGGCAACACTGACGAACACGACCTGTCTGAAATGTTTGCTCAGTTCGGCAAGGAACTCTGCAATCAACTCGGACACGCCCTTGATCTGTTCGATCACATTTTCCTTGTTGGTAACAGTGATCGACTGGTGAATATTGCCGCTTATCTCGTCGCCATTTGCCCACACAATGCAATTCTCGCTTCGGTGGGTCTCGCCAATAGCAATAATGCGATCAAGATATCTGCACATCATCTCACGGCAGACATCAGAGTTGTATGTATTCCAGTAGTTCTGAACATTGGCTCCATAATGAATGTCGTTCAAACTGACAAGAAGATCGTTATCGGTGGGTTCGATTTCAACACGCTGGTAGCTGAGTTGCGGCAGGTTGCCGGACATAACCGCCTCGGTCAAAATCTCATTCAGCTCCTCCTGGCGGGAACGCTCACGGAGCAGCTTGTTCAGTGCGTTGCGCTGGTCGAAGAACTTCTGACGCTCTTTTTGCAGCTCAAAACGCTTGCTGTCTAATACGGACAGCTTATCTTCGTCCTGAATGGCAGCTTCGCCATCACGCTCGATAGCTTCAATGATGGCCTTCATGCCATACATTCTTTTGCGGACTTCGCTCGAATTGAAGCAGTTGCCCTCACCAAACAGACGCTCACTCAGTTCCTCGTAATCATCATCAATGGTGCGGTCAACCAGCTTGCCAATCACGATGTCACGCATCTCTTTGTAGCTTGCTGTACTGGTAATGGCTTACACTCCCTTTCTCCGAGGACGCTCAGGCTCGCCACGCAGACAGCGCAGCACCCGCATAGCCGCAGGCTCTTCTGCCATGTAGTAACGATGGCGCTTAGAACGCTGCTTCATCGTTCTGACGATATGAACCTGGGGACACTCCTCACGAATAATCTTCTTTTCATCAACGGAAATTGCGATCAATTTTTCATCATCCTTTGTTCCAAATTTTTATGTATATTTGTCGAGGCAAAAATGTATATATTCCCTCAAGTTAATGCACTCATCAAGTGCGCCCCTACCCCTTGTGGCACAAGGGATAGAGGGCGTTCCAGATTTCAAACAGTTTCATTTCAAATGCGTTGGTTACTGCGTTTTCGCATCACCGACTCCACAGACTTCTTCACATACATTTCTGCAGCACAATCAGGGCAATACTTTAGGCCATGACCCTTGCTCTTAATTGTCAATCCACACAGTGCGCACTGGAAGTAAGGCTCTCCGCAATACAGGAGATACTGGTTGCCAAGATTGCGGAAATCGGAGATATGTATCGCCACAGGGCTATTCGCCCTGATAAACTTCACCTGGATATTTAAGCTATCGACTCGCTTGCTGAAACGCAGCAGTCCGGCGTTCTTCATCTCGTGAAGCATAAGGCTCTGTCGTTTGATGGATGTATTGATGTTTGCCATCTTCATGATTTCTTTGTCGGCTGTATTCACCCATCCGTTATTCTTTGGCTGTGTGGCATCCCAATATTTGGCTACACACAGCAAAGTAAAGGCAAGGCGCTGCAGTTGCTTTCCCTCAAGGCTGCGCACTGTCTGCAGTTCTGCCTCCGTAATATCAACGCCCTCCAGTTCAATCAGAGGGTACTTGTCCGAGGCAGGGACGATCCGGTCAATCGTATCCGCCCATTTCACTAAAACCACTCCGGGGTCACACTGGAGAAGGAAGTCCTCCAGCTTTGCCCGTACCTCTCTTTTCTTGTACTTCTCACTCTGGCAATAATACCGTGCTACACGGCTCAGTGTTTCCACCGGTTTCTTTCCGAGCTGGCGGTTTGCAATCGCAGCCTCCGCCCATTCACGCTCGTTCAACACTATACTCACTCGATCACTCCAATCTCTTTTTCATAAAACGAAAATCTGTTTCCGCCAAACTCGATGGCGCCTTCCTGGTCTAACACAGGGAAGTGGATACGATTACCGTTTTTCTGTAAGAGATTGCCGATAATTTCTTTTCCACACATATTCCAAGCAAACCGCTTGGTGCAGCTTCTCTGATAACAGATATCCAGCAGGATATCGCAGAGACTCTGCGCATTCGAGCAGGCTGCATCACACGCATTTCTGAACTCTAACTTCATCATGTACATATGGGAGATGGCTTCATCACTGTCGATGCGCTCACGACTTGCGAACACAGCATAGTCACGAACGCGACGATTGTAATCATCGAACAGCCGCAAGATCGCATTGTACTGTGAATGGCTGTACTCAGCACCGCTCTTCATCATGGTGTAGTCAAACTCTGTCTCTGAGTTGTGTCGCCCCACATATCCGTCAAATGCGTCCTCGAACTTGCGGCAGATACGATTGGTCACACAGTCGCTGATACCAACAGGCATACAGGTCAGGTAGTAGCGGACAAACTCCTGCTCATTCTCACTAAGCTCAGCGGGGTCTTTCTCAAGCATTTCGTCAATCGACATAGAGAACTCACGCTGTGCTTTCTTGTTGGTGTTCTTGATGTATGTATTGTATTGCTTCATCAGGTCGGGGTAGATATACCTCATGAAGTACGGCTTCTTATCAGCCAGGATGGAAAGATAGATGCGTCGCAGACTTTCGTCTTCAATCATCAGAGCATGGTGGCGGTCAAACCACTCTTTGGGCATCGGCTTAGCGATAATGCCCTTTGCCTTGTCAATGGCGTTCTGTTGGAACAACTGTCCGCACTTGATACGATAGTCAAGTATCCTATATTCCTCGCTGTCCTTTGGATATTTGGCCTGCACCTCGAACATGGAGGTAATGCGGTTGGTCGTCTTGCCAATATCATCACCAAAACTGTCGATGTTAGCCCGGACGAAATCTTCCTCCCGCACGATCTTCTTTTTGGCCTTGCGCTGTACACACATCAGTGCGGGGAGCGGGCGGAGGTTATCTACAAGCACACGGTTGTCTGTCAGCATAACGAGGTCACCATCCTTGTCCATACCGTTCAGTGCGTGAGCCGCAGTATCCCATGAGTTGAAAACGGTGCAAGTGGTCATGTACTGATACCAGTGTTTTGCTTCCTCGGAGCGGTTGACAGTTACGGCTCGGATGTTATTGTGGCAAGTCATGGGCGCTCGGAAACAGGCCAGGTGCTCGGCTCCGTTCTCTGCCCAGTATCCGTTGTAAATTTCCTCGCTTTTCAAAATGCCGGTGACTTCCAGACCGAAGATGCTCTGACACAGAGAGTAGGGGTCACCGGACACGATAGAGTAGTTGCCGTGTACTTTGATAACGCCCACCTTGGCTTCGTTGATACGGTTCTTAATGAGCTGATAGACCTTGCTCTGCACATAGGGGTCGTCGATCATTCTCGGTTCCACCATCAGCGCCTTGATGTAATCATCCTCGATGCTTTCCACATTGTCCTCATTGATTCCCATACCCTTTAAGAACAACACCGTCTTATGGTAGTCTGCATACAGAATGTCGTTGATCTCGTCCATTGTGGGGGCAATCAGTTCGTCGATATCCTCTTCGCTCAAGTCATAGCTCTGGATGAACTGGTAGTTCAGATTACGCTCTGACTCAAGTGTTTTGGGACAAACCTTGGCAATACCAAAGGAATAGCCATTCTCGATGCAGTTGCGCAGATAATCGTCACAGCTATCATAGGAATCCCACAGCTTCACCATGGAGGTAGTCAGGATCAGCTCCACATTTCGGATATCGTGTTCGTTGCCCCACGCATCCTTGACCAGATAATTGCCCACCACTTTCTCGGCAAACTCCAGGAAGTCAAAGCAGAACACCATACCCTTTTCCCATGAGAACCGTGTGTTCACGCCGCTGGGTCGGTAGTCAATGCCAATTTCTTCTGCCCATCTGTCTGCCAGACTGGGAAGCATAATGCCGTAGCCATCAGACTCGTTTAAGTCCACCATTACATTGGGGCGGTCTTCCATAACCGGTTCGCCGTCCAGTTCATCATTGATGTAGATGATGTCAGACAGGAACTGTGTTTCACAGTCATTGACCACCAAAACACCATTGGGCATGGACACCGGATTGGATGCGCTACAGGTCAGCGCCTTATAGGCTTCCAACTTTGCTGCCACCATTTCCTTATTCGGGTTGCGACCATTGTCGATGCGTCTGCGGATTTCATCTCCGTGACGGTCGCTGATAAACACGATGGTCTCATTCTTGACACCGCCGTTCGTTCCCAAAAGACGATGATATCGAATGCCGTTGATGGTAAAACCCTTGCAGGCTCGGATATAATCTTTCTCTCTGTCCATAATCACACAGAGATAGTCAGGCTTGAACTGGATGGAGTCGAGCTCTTCATACAGCTTCTTGATCTGGCGTCTGTTCTGCAGGCTGCTCTGCTCTTTTCTCAGACGGCGAATTTGCCCCTTGATCTCTCTGGCCTTGGCGTCTGCGTCAGTGATGCCGTTCAGCTCGTCCAGCCATCGAAGCACCTGACTGTCCGCCAGTGAGATGAGTTCGTCGTTCCGGCGGGCTTCCGCAATGGGAAGCGTAAGCTGCCACTTGGCCTTACGCAGGCGACTGCTGTGCAGCTTATAGATGTACTTCTGACAGGTTAATTGCTTTGCCAGTTTACTTCACCTCTTTGCGAGTTATTTTATTATGTTGATAGAACTAAAAAAGAAAGATTTACTCGAAATCCTTTACATAACTAAACCATTCCCGGTAGTATTCCTGCCGCTTTTTCTCGATGAACGCCTCAATGGCTTCATCATCATCTTCCATGGTTGGGTAGTCGTATGTATATTCTTCGGGGGACGCCAAGCATCCCCTCGTAATTGCTTCATCAAATCTCTTGCTCACTATGGTTACCTCCATTACTTGTATCTTTGATCCAGTCGGTCAGCAGCATTCTCATGCGGCGACTGGGTATGTATAGGTTGATTTCCTTATCGTCTCGAATGGCACTGCGCCAGATGAACTGCAGCATCTCTGACAGGGCGAACTGGTCAGAGTCGATCTTGATGTCCTTGGTTGCGAAGAACTTCGCAATGTTGGGGTCAACGAAGCGATTGACCAGATAGGCCACGCAGTCGGCGCCCTTATAGGCGTTGGTCGCTCTTGCGTTCAGAGACAGGAAGTTGGATGCGTATCTGTTCCTCGGGCCGAGTAGCCACTCCTCGCAATCCTTAAATGTCGTCCACAGACGGGTGTCTGATCTGCTCTCCGTCTTGCAGTCAAAAAAGTTCCGCATATTGCGCTTAAGCGTTTTGACATCATCGTGGGCTTTGCCACGCCGTTTGAACCAGCTTGCGGACAGCGCCGTGCGGCCATTACCAATCTCATTCATCTTTCTGTTCATGGCATCCTCGTCCTCGCCAGTAATATGGATAAGGCCGGAGTAGTCGATGGGCGGCGGGTTGTCGGGACGGTCGGAGAAGTAATAGCCCCGCTCGTCCTGCTCCACGCCGATCACCGTATAGTCGAAACCGTAGTAGTCGAAGTAGGCTTTCTGGAGCTGGCCGTCAAACAGGTAGGTCAGCATAAATACTTCCTCAAAGGGAAGGAACCGCTTCGGGTTCATTACCTCATACAGTGTTCCGGCACAGTGATAGAGGGTGCCGGTGTCGGCCATCTGCTTGTAACCTTCAAACTTACCTTCATAGGTATCGTCCGCCCAGGACACCATGCCGTCTTCTTCGTTGACCTCCATGAGGTGCGCCATCATCATTTCTTTATCCTTTGGGGAGACCGGAACGCTCTGGATGATCTGGATGCTCTCGTCCACGATGAGACTGTAGCCGTTCTCTCTCGCCAGTTCCAGGGCTTCATCATCCATCAGGGTAAACAGTGCGTGGGTCGATGCGATATTACACCGGCGCCGCATCATCGCCTTGAGCTGGGAAGACTTACTCATAAAGTCACAGTTGGGCTCCTCGAAGTTACACAGCTCACATACTCGATCTACCTCCGTCAGATACGGAGTGACATAGAGGAAGCACCGCTTACCCTTATAGCGGTTCATGTATCGAATGGCTGCGGAGGACTTGCCTCGACCCATTCGAGCATCCACAATCGTGATATGTCTCAAGTAAATCTCACCACCTTTCTATATGTTGATTTGCCTCGCCAATTCTTGTACACAGGAAGGGCGACGCGTTTGCGTTTGTTTCATCGGATGCAAGCATCCGCTTTGTCCGTTTGTATGGTCTCCGCAGGAGACTTATTATACTTAATAAGTTGAAAGCCTGAAACCCTTGTGCCACAAGGGCTAAATTTTTTTCTTGTACACAGCGTGTGTACAAAAACTGCTTTTGGGATCGCTTTCTATAGGTTTGCTTTATTCGATTTTCAAGGTGCATTTTTGAGCTTCGACCGACCTTAGCCGACGCTGACTTCCTGCTCCATCAGTCTGCTGTCTACGAGGTAGTTGCAAGTCTGACTGCCCAGGTTCAGCTTCCGGTAAGCCTCCTCGATCTCCTCACCAGTAATACCGATGTAATCCAGCGTCTGTGCTGCGGAGGAGTGTCCGAACATCTTCTGGAGAAGCAGGAGCTTACGGGGATCGTTGTTGCTCATTACCATCTGATGGTAAGCAAAGGTCTTACGCAGTGAGTGGGTAGCCATCTTGTTACCAAGACCTAAGTCTTTGGCGATACCCTTCATGATCCGGTCAATGGAGTTACGGTGGATGGGAGTATTCTCACCAGAACCACGATTGCTCTCAGAACGGAACAGGTAATCACTGAGCTTAACATCAGGTGTGTTTTCAAGGTACAGGGTGACAGCCTCGATGACTGCCGTGTTGATGGTGATGTAGCGGTTACGCTGATGCTTACGGGTGTTCTTGGTCTTCTTCTCCAGAATGGCGAAACTGTCTTTGAACACACATTCTTCATTGATAAGATGGGAGAACCGAAGCATCCGCAGGTCACTTACTCTCAAGCCGAAGTTGATGCCTACGATGAACAGCATATTGTCTCTGTAGCGTTCCTCACCAATTAAGTATCTGGAGATTCGGTTGATGTCCTCCATATCCTTGATAGGCTCGGAGGTGTGCTCAGCGGCCAGTTCGCAGGAAGTGTCTTCGGTGGCTGGGGCAATGAGACCAGCTTTCAGCTTACGGACATTAGAGCGGATCGCCATCATGTCTATGGACTTGTCTTCTTGAAGCTCTGATCGAGGTATGAACTGGATCACCTTTGCCATCTTATTTTCATCTCCTTTTGAGTTATTTTATTATGGTCATATTATAGCAGATAACACCTGCTTTGTCAACATAATTAAATAGATTTCTTTGCATTTTTCTGATGATTTTAAGGGCAAAGTCAATGTTGCTTTGTTAAGCCTTTTTCTTTGTTTCCCCTTATCTTCTGGTGAGGATCAGCTTCACGCAAAAGGCTTAACCAACAAAATCTCGTTGGGATCACAAAGCAAAAGTTCAGTAATATCAATGGTTTGGAGAGGAGGGAGTATTTTGAGGGAGTATGTGGGAGAAATAGCGACTACCACAGTTCTGCACTCTGCGAGGGGGTGAAAATACCATAACCACCCCCCTATGTTGCATAGTGTGAAATTGCAACATAGACCACCACGGCAGAACAGCGGTAGACAACCACGGCGGCGGGGTGACCCCCCTTTGCGGATATGGTCAGCACATCAACGGAAAAATTATGTTGACATTGTGGCGGGGGTGTGCTATCATGTCTAATGTCAGATACCCACCACGGCGGCACACCCACCAACACCACACCACACGGGGACAGCCGCACACAACAGAAAGGACGGAACACCATGACAACCAACACCACCAACACCACCGCAACCCGCAAGGACTTTGAAACCCTCAAACGGGACTTTGAACAGGGCATAGCAAGCGGGACGGACTACACCGCCGCACTGCTCGACCTGTCCACCGCAATTGCCGCCGCTTGTCTCAACAAGTGCATTGACCCTCAGCGCAAGAACGCCGCCGAACAGGACAGCGTAAGCAACAGCGGCAACAACCCCGCACTGCTCAACCTCAAGCGGGGACTGTTCCACGACTTGCACTTGTTGGAGAACACCCGCACCGCCGCAGACAAGGCAACCCGCACCCGCTACAACGCAGACGGGGACATGGTAACGGAAACGGCAGACCCCGCCGCCCTTGCCGCCTTTGGTGAGCTTATCGGGGAAACCCTTTCCGACGGGCTTGACCTTGTGAACACCGCCGCCGCCGCCCTGATTGAACAGGCGGCAGAACACGCAGACCCCGCCGCCCCTTGGCTTGACACCCCGTACACCGTCCGCCGCCTTGCCCGCAAGGTGTATATCCGCACCGAGGACAGCGCCGCATATCGGGACGAGGAAACCACCCCTATTCAAGAGGTGTACAAGGCAGTACGTCGAGCCATTCAGAACAGCCGAGCCATGCAGACCGACCCCCGCAACGGATACACCTACATTGAAGATGTCACCGCCGACGGCCTTGACACCATCTACCACCGCTTGCAGAAATGGGCAGACCTTGGCGGCTATGACCGAGACGGACACTACACCGCCGACCCCGCCACCGTTGACACCTACGAAAAGACCCTTGCCGCCCTCAACCTGTCCGACCGTCAGTTGACCGTTGTCAACCTGCGTATGCGTGGCTACGGCAAGAAAGCAATCGGGACTTACTTGGGCATTGACCCGAACAATGTCGGGCGAGTGTTGAAACAGGTACAGGCAAAGGCGGAGAAAATCGGCTTCACCCCTGCCATGTGGGCAGAAATGACCGCCGAAAACTGAACACACACCGCACAACGGCGGGGGCAGATAATGCCCCCGCTTTTCCTTTGCCCTCTGGCGAGGACAGCGGCAGACCTTGCCACCCCGACACCGCCGCCCCACTTCGGGCAAGGGTGACCCCCCTTTGCGGTTAGGGGTGCAAGGGTGAAAACCCCTTGCCGTAACTCACCAACGCAAAAGGTGAGCGGCCATGGTTTAGCCATGGAGTGCGGACGGGCCGCACAGAATGTCCGACTGAGGGACTATAAATCACAGTTTTGCGGCTAAAGGCCGCCGTCGCCGGTGCTATGGAGTTAGGCCATAGGTACGAGATAGTGAAAATCCCCGGAGGTTTGTGTCTATGAGCCTAAACGCGGCTTGCGGAACTGATGACTATACGAGAAAGGTCAATGAGGGCAAGTAGTATTGTCCGAGTTATCCACCCAAGGGTGAAGTGCTCCGAGGAGCCGGTAATGAGGGCATTAAGATATGAAAGTCGGATTTGATTGAGTATTGCGAATAAAAGCAAATTCCTCAACACGGGTGAGTATTAGGAATGATGCGCACACCGTTAGATACTGCAACGGCTGAATGGGGCAGATATGTTCCCATTGGGCTGAGTGCAGAGCCGGTGTCACCCACGAGTGTTGAGTTTATCATTGATAGAGCCGCCGACTTTCCCGCTAAGGCTGGATTTTCGGCGGCTTTCTTGAGTGATAAACCATCACCCAAAATCTATGAAAGGGGCATTTCAAAATGACCAGAGAAGAAAACATTGCCAAATTGGCGCAGTTGCGGTCTGAAGCCGAAGCCCTTGTCAAGGACTACAACGAGGCTATCCAGGGCGGCAAGTATGAGGAGGCCACAAAGGCCGATGCTGCTATCACCGAGAAGATCAACGAGTACACCGCCGTAGTCCGTGATATGTGTTTCGAGGACTGCAAGAACTCCGATGACCCCATGCTCACCGCCGTCAAGACCCTGTCCTTTGTGACTATCGGCGTCAAGGACGAGAAAAAGGGTGATGACAAGGTTCCCGTCCGTTCCATCATCGACAAGGAACGCCAGATCGACCTGCTCAAGCTCCACAAGTATTGTGGCTCTATCGGCGCCAATGAGAATTGGAGCCATATCGCCATGAAGATGAACTTCCTGCTGACTGCGCAGAAGTGCGTCGACCTCGGCATCGACCCCAAGGCTGTCAATGACAGTTACGCTATGAGCGAGATCGCCCGTGAGTTTGACATGGGCAAGAACCCCACCAGCAAGACCAACCTGCTCAAGACCCTGCAGACCGTTGTCACCGCTATGTTGGGCGGCGACTATAAGGCCACCTCTCACGATGTCAATTATCTGATGTCTGTCTATTCCAAGAAGAACCGCAAGGCTCTGACCGTGACCTGTGCCAACCACCGGTACTTCCGTAACTATTTGGCTGAGGTCTGCCATCGCATCGTCACTCCCGGCGCCACCTATGAGGTGGACTTCAAGACCAAGAAAGACGCCTAATGAGGCGGTATGCGGTTTTTGGTTATGGGTATAACCCTAACCTGCCCACTTGCTTCGTCAATGCTTCGGGTATTGATGAGGCGTGGGTTTTAGCGCGAGAAGCTCTGAGTGGTCGCACAGTTGTGACCAATGTTATCGAAAGTCCGAGTTTTTGATCTATTGTAGATAAGCCGCCGATGGAGTTTCTGTCGGCGGTTTTCTTTCCAGAGGGCTAATCCGAGTTTTCGGCAACCTTGCCCATGGATGGCTTCTGCCTGAGCGAGTATCAGGTGGTGACGGCAGCAACAAGCTGCCTAAAGCCGATGCAGAATTTCCTGTATTCGGCACCCGTGCAGGAGTTTTCTGTATCAGCGGATATTGAAAATATAGAGGGTGCCATCTCTAATGCGGCTTGGGTTTCCCAAACGGTTGCCAGCCCGTGTAAACGCAGAGCAGAGAGAACTGAATATTGGAGGTGCTACCGTGACTAAATTTGAGCAGGTTGGCGTGGAGTTGCAGTATGAAGCGTCCAACAAGCACGAAGCCAATCGGAGTTTCAAGTATTCCTGTCGGGTATGCTGTGAGCGTGGTATGCGTATCGAGTGTGATAGATGCGCAATCGCTGTAACTCATGCAATCACGGTCGCCGCCCTTGATACTGCGAAAGAGAGGTAATAGAGTATGTCTGAGAGAGAAGCGAGAGCCATGGCGTATAGCGCAAAGTGCGCCCGTCGCCGTCGCCGTCAGGCTGAACGGCGTAATGCTCGTATCCAGAGTATCGTTCGGTTCACCGTTCCGTTCTCCATCGGGTTTTTCTCGATGGCCTGTTTCGTAGCCGGTCTGGTGTAACCGGCTTATGGCCCGTTAGTCAAGCGGTCAAGACGCTGGATTTTCAATCCAGAGGCAGGAGTTCGACTCTCCTACGGGCTACCAAACTATACCCTAACGGGTGTACCGTCGGGTTTTATGATCTGAATTATACCCGAACGGGTTTTTATCAATGAGGGTTGGTGCGCTGTATTCTGAGGCAGCAGCGTTAAATGAGGTGGAAGCCAACTCTGTCTAATGCGGCTTATCGAGTTTTCGATAAACAGTCACAAGCCTGTGTAAACGCAGAGTGGATATCTTGGCACGCAAGGAACTGTATAATCTGCAAATTGACACAAGGACGAAGTCCGATTATACTATAATAAGAGGTTTATCACAGTCATGCTGTGCCAGGTTTTTCCTACAATCAAGGGAGGTGGAATGTTGGAGGATTTTGAAAAGTGCTTTGAGTCCGAGGAGTTTAATGATACGGATTTTGCCGAGATCGATGCGTTAATCGAGTATCTCAAAACACTCCCCAGAAACGAAGTATCTATTCTGAATTACCCACGAGTTCAGCAAATGCGGTTCTCTTGCGCCATGATTAAAAAGGTTTTGCGGGAAACCAACAGCGAAGCCAAGGTCGAGTGCAAGCAGCACGAGTTTGATGCCAATGTCGGAGTTGTCCGAGTTGAGGGCGTATCTCTGGACATTGTTGATATCGAAGGGTTTTCCAGAGCGTCGGAGTTTGCAAGCAACACGGAAATCTATCCGTTGAAAGCGAACAAGGTCAGGTTGACATTCACTTTCCATGGTTTGCTTACTCCTATCTAATACAACAGCATATCAGATCGACTAAGCCACCAGGAGTTTTCGCTCACTGGTGGCTTTTTCTTTCTCCGGGAGGTTTTACTGATGTTTAAGGAACTTTGGTTTGAGGACGGGTATTACACCTGCGGAACTTTCACCGATAACCAGATTCGTGAGATGAAGAACTTTCACGGTCTGATTATTCGCCAGCGTAACTATCGGTAAGTCATGCGCCAATAGCTCAGTTGGTAGAGCACCGCCCTTTTAAGGCGGTGGTCGTGGGTTCGAGTCCCACAGGGCCCTCCATATGGGTCGGTATCCCGTAATTGGTAGCGGCGCGGACTGTAAATCCGTTGCGCTTCGGCGCTCTGTAGGTTCAAGTCCTACCCGGCCCACCAATCCCAGATTCTTCTGGGGTTTTCTCATACAGCCGAACAGTAGTAGGCTCCAGTTGCGGCGGGTATCAACCTTTTAACAGTGGGGCGGTAAGACGAGCGCCGTCTCCAGACTCAGCACGCCGGCCCCGTCCGCGGGGCAGCGGAGCGTAGGCTCCGTGTAAGGCACCAAAGTTCCTGGGAGAGGATACCATGCGGCCGCTCTTTGCATCAAAAATCAGCAGCTGTGTCCACAGGCGCGCGCATTCCTCCATCATTGAATAAATTTCCTTGGCAAGCAGCGTCACATCGCCGCTGAAGGTATAGCAATCATAAGCATTTTGCAGCATCCAGGCGCCGTTTGCGGGTGCCCAGCCCCAGCGCCAGTCGCTGCCGGGGCCAACCATTCCCATCGGGCTGGTCTGCGTATGCGCCATCCATCCAGTCGGCTTGGACGGATCCGGCTCACCGTTTGCGAGCCGTTCGCCAACGCCTGCATATTTCGCCGCCACAATACGGCCAGGCTTACGCATGGCCTGGAGATAGCGCAAGAGGGGCAAAGTGGTTTCGCTCAAATTCGTGGTGTGAGCTAGCCAATAATTCATTTGCAGGTTTACATTCAGATGATAATCGCTCTGCCAGGCCGGGTTGTTTTTGGCATTCCATACGCCTTGCAGGTTCGCCGGCAGGCTCCCCACACGGGAAGAGGCGATCAAGAGATAGCGCCCATATTGAAAATAGAGCATCTCCAACAACCTGCTCTGCCGCCCCTTTTTATATTTTTTTAACAGCTTATCGGTCGGTAGGGAGGTCTCCTCCTCCTGCCCCACCTGGATTTCCACTCGGTCAAAAAGCGCCTGATAATCCGCCAGATGCGCCTGATAAAGCGCCTCATAACCCTTTTCCGCCGCAACCTGCACACGCTGCAACGCCTGCGGAACCGGGTCAATCCCGCTGCGGTAATGCGGAAATTG
>OHQM01000132.1_pt1 | contig 45667 bp, 23 predicted proteins | sample 1577941 | NCBI WGS metagenome assembly OHQM01 (sample SAMEA3879604, study PRJEB24766) | human gut metagenome | biome: human-associated habitat; feature: feces | place: USA | collected 1985/1987
TTTGGTGTCTCTGACTTCAGCATTCGACCGTTTATTACGACACGACGCTCAACGCTATATCATCAGACGAGGTGTAACCTTAATTATCCTGTTATTGAACCGATTGGAATCATTGCGAGAAAATACCCCGAAAAATGCCCCCTTACTATTGAAAGAATTAGCGCAAAGCATTCAGGACACTATACATGGCAGCGAACTGAAAGAAGTTATCGGCCTCTATAAAGAGAAATCTCCTTCCAACTATACCATCGACAAATACGATTACCTGTTTCGTTGTATCCATTTTGAACAGATCAGAGGGTTACTTTCTCAAATTTATATACTAGACATATGCCGCACAGCACAGCATGTAGCAATCAACAGAGGTTTTTGTTGCTGTCCGGAAATGACAGAAACGATGGATTTATCTATTACCGGCTTTGTACATCCGTTCACAAAAGAGGGACGAAGTAACGACTGGAAGATGTCAAACGGCAATATATGCATTCTTACAGGCTCCAATATGGCCGGTAAATCAACAACTCTCAAAGCCATCACAATCGCTGTATGGTTGGCGCACTGCGGATTACCGGTTCCAGCCCGTTCAATGATCTGTCCTGTTTTTGATGGAATCTATACTTCAATTAACCTCCCGGACTCCCTGCGCGATGGTAGAAGTCATTTTATGGCGGAAATTCTACGGATAAAAGAGGTACTCCAAAAAGCGAAATCCGGTAAACGATGCCTGATAATACTAGATGAAATGTTCCGCGGAACAAATGCACAGGATGCTTTTGAAGCCTCTATTGCTGTAAATGAATTACTCAGAAAATATCCACATTGTTCTTTCCTTATATCGACTCACATTCTGGAATATGCCAAACATTTCGAGAAAGATAATACATGCTGTTTCTATTATATGGATTCAAGAATTGAGGATGATCAATTCATATGCCCTTACCAACTGCTTGAAGGCATATCCGAAGCACAAGTCGGATACTGGTTGGTAAAAAAAGAGTTGGAAGGTTTAATATAGAAAACACTCGTTAAACTTTCAATTAACTATCTCAAAGACGATGAGTTGTATTAACAAACGCTAGCATAAAACAATTGCTCAAGTAGCTAATTTTAAGCAACTTCAAATAATATGTACAAATAGTTACAATAAAAATATCAGATGCACTTGACCAATATAGGGATATTTGCTGCTATGTCATAAATAGATATGCTGCGAAGTTAAACAAAAGTTATAAAACATTCTTTATCAAGACATTACCTTTATATATGGTGATACCAAGAAAAATCAATTTCGCCAATTGGGACGCTATAGAAGTCACGGCGAACAATGTTTCTGCCAAAACTTCACGAAGGAATCTGATTGGCTTTCGTATAACCTGCTGATGTATGAGAAGCTGTTTGATAAGCAAGATCGTAAGGCCATCCAATCTCCCGCGATACAGTAACTTTAGCCAACCGGGGAAGGGGGGATAACCCTGAATGATTGGTACCTGAAAGTGACTGAGCAATATAAAGACCAACTATTGCCTATATCCAAACATATAGTTACAGACGCCTATTTCTCCAAGCACTCTTTCACCCAAAGACTCCACGATTTGGGCTTCCATCCGGTTAGTCGCCTTCGGGATGATTCCAACCTACTCTATCTTTATCAGGGAGAGAAGACAGGAAAGAAAGGACGACCCAAAACATTCAACGGAAAGATTGACGTGAACAACCTTTATTACAGACGTATGGAGAAGAGGGACATCTACGAAGAAGGAGCACACAAATTCTATTTCTCTATTGACATAGAGATAAGCGGGAAGGATGTCATCCAATTCTATAGAACAAAGTTTCAAGTGGAATTTTACTTTAGAGATAGCAAACAGTTCACCGGGCTGTGCCACTCGCAGGCAAGAGATATTATCTGCACTCAATGCAACAATGAACACCGTCAATGCAGCAAAGGTCATGATGAAAGAGATTGGAATACCATTTTCGATGGAAACACTTAAGAACCTGATGTACAACCCATATATACTCAAAAGTTTTTTTGAGAGGTTTGGGTTGAAGCCGAACAGAAAGATAAATGATAAGCTTGTAAAAAACTAATTGATATAGCTACCTACAGGGCAGCATGAATATCTTAAACAATATAGAATTTTATAACGAATCATTGTTAGAAGCAAATAAGATGTTATATTTGCATATTCATTGATCCTCCCTAATGCTATGATTATGAAACACCACATAACATCCTTCATTGTAAAAGCATTTATACTTGTCATATCATTCGCTACTCCGCTGCATGCTCAAAACATCACCATCCGACCTATTCCATCATTGGACAAACTACCCGTGAATGCCATACATCGTATATTTCAAGATAGCGACGGATACATGTGGTATGGAACCTTCAACGGCCTATGCCGATACGACGGATATAACATTCGCGTTTTTCGTTCCGACTTGTATCATCCGGAAGCGTTGAAGGATAATTATATTACCTACATTATAGAAGACCAGAAGAAAAAGATCTGGTTCGGTACAAAAAAAGGCGCTTATATATTAGACAAAAGCGCGTATCAGATTACACCGGTAGATATGAAAGAATATTCGGATATGGATGTCTTTACGCTGAGTGAAACCCCGGACGGGACGATATGGATAAGCGTATCAGGCGCTTTGTTAAGATATAATCCGGACGGTTCACTGATCCGTAAATACGATATTATCGCCAAACAGTCCCCCGGAGTCGTATACTTTGTCCATGAAAATCAAGCAAAAGAGTTCATTATATCCGTTGTTGGCAGCGGAATGTACAAACTGCAGGAAAACGAGCTCACACCCTACTTCCCCCACCCAGACTACACCGATATAGAACGTATTATATGGGATAAGTCAAATAAATGCTATTGGCTCGGTACCTGGGGACATGGAATTATCCGGTTTAATCCGCAAGCCGAAACCACTGATCAGCAATACATATCGCAACCCCTACCGGTCGATATTATGGGCAAACCTACCGGTGATACTTTCCACATGGTACAAGATGATGTATTTCATTACCTTTGGATAACCACCCAAAGAGACTTGTTTGCTTTCCGTATCACCGATAAAGGAAGCCTTGAACAGGTCGATATTTCCCCCTTCATTCCCAAAGGCAATAAGATGCTGTATGAAATTTACAAAGATAAAGATGGGAAATTGTGGGTATCCTCCTTTGATGCAGGAAGTTTTATTATTGATATCCGCGACCATTCAGTCAATGAGTACACGCTGACCGGTTTAAAAGAGCGCACCCAGGCCAACCCCGCAATCACCTCATTATGTATAGACACCGAAGGCAAATTCTGGTTCTCACAAGAACGCTTCGGGCTTTTTCTCTATGATCCCGATACCGACAACATCCGCCATTACACCGACTTCAACGAAACCGCCTCACACCCCTTCTGGGAGGTGCCCAAACTCATCAGCTCCCGGGAGCCCGGCCGCGTATGGGCTATGCCCTACGGTTCAACTGTGTACGGAATGATGCAGCAAAACATGACTATTACCCAAACCGCAAGCATCCACATAGCCGATGCCACCCCCCATCCGGGCTCCACCACCACATTGTACGAAGACGATAATAGCAACCTGTGGATAGGAACCACTACCGGCCTTTTTCTTTATGATACAAAGTCACACAAGCTCGAAATGATTAAAGAAGATTTAGGCCATGTATCCGGAATTACCCAGACTACTGACGGACGAATATGGGCAGTTGTCAGAAACAAAGGCATATACACCGTCCACCCCGACCGGCAGATCAACAGCTACTCTTACCCAAAAAATTTTGCTTGTGTTGATGCCACAAGTGACGGGAAACTATGGATAGGAACAGGCGAAGGTGAAATTTTATGCTTTGATCCCGCCTTGCCGGAGCTGGCAGATCACAGCCGCGCTTGCAGCATGCAGGGAGACTTCATCAACAATGTTGTCGTGGATATCTATAACCATGTATGGATTATTACCGGACAAATGATTCGGGAATACAATCCCCGCAATGGCGCTTACCACAGTTACGATACACGTAGTCTGAATTTCCTCGTTTCCCGTTTTCTCACCAATGCCGTGTCTTATGACAAGAAAGGAGATATCTTCTTTGGTGGCATCTCAGGCATCGTTTCCATCCCCCCCTCCCAACAACTGGAAAGTGTGCCACAATCAGTTACCACATTCATTAGCGACGTCAAAGTGATGGGACAAAGCATCTGGGAAGATTCCCCAAAATGGAACCCCATCGATAACACCATCCGCCTGTCTTCCAAAGATCAGAACCTGAGTTTGGAATTCTCATCGCTCGATTTCCACAACCTCGACCAGATACGTTACGCATACCGGATGATCGGGGTAGATAATGACTGGAACTACCTCGACGGAGGGAAAAACTCGGCTTTTTACAACAAGCTAAGCAAAGGAAAATATACATTTCAGGTAAAAGCAACAGATAAAAACGGATTATGGAGTGACAACATAACCGAGATTAAAATCCATCGCCTGCCTGCCATCTATGAAACAGGATGGGCCTATTTATTATATACTATCCTGGTCGTTGGTATTGCATGGGTTATTCTTTACCTCTATCTGCAAAGGAAGAAACAGGAAAACCAGAAAAAGTTTGCCGAAGAAGTAACCCAGGTAAAACTGCGGTATTTCACCAATATCTCACACGAACTACTAACGCCGCTTACCATTCTTACCTGTCTCGCCGACGAAATAGAATCTCCTGTAGACACAGATCATAAACGTATTGAGCTGATGCAATCAAACATTAAAAGATTAAAACGATTATTGCAACAAGTTCTTGATTTCAGGAAAATAGAGAGCAGGAACATGAAGCTCTTTGTGAGATACAGCGATATCGTTTCTTTTGTTCAGAATGTTTGCGAAGACAGCTTTTCCATTTTAATGAAGAAAAAGAATATCACCTTCTCCTTCACCACTCAGCCCGATAAAATAACCGGGTATTTCGATCAGGATAAATTAGATAAGATTCTTTTTAATCTTTTATCGAATGCTTTCAAGTACACCCCCGAAGGAAAAGCTGTATCCTTGACCATGCAAACGCATGTATCTTCAGGACATGAACACCTGAAGATAACAGTAAAAGACGAGGGAAAAGGTATTTCCCAGAAAGAACAAGATCGTATATTTGTTCGCTTTTATAATAACAAGTTCAACTACGCAGGTTTATCCAATGGCATAGGCTTATCTCTTACCAAAGAATTGGTAGAGCTACATCACGGAAAAATAGAAGTGCAAAGTCAACTGGGACAAGGAACGGAATTTATTGTTGATATTCCAATTGATAGAGCTAGTTATGCTCCGGATGAATTGAAAGAAATAACCCTCGAGCAAGAACAAGACATTGTTAGGTTGAGAGAAAAGAACGAGCATCTGGATAAAAATGAGAAACGGGCGGATTGTACGCTGTTGTTGGTAGAGGACAACATAGAATTACTTCTGATCATGGAGAGCATCTTCTCTCAATCTTATCATGTGGCGAAAGCAGAAAATGGCAAGGAAGCACTGGAATATATCCGAACCAATCCGGTAGATTTAGTTATAAGCGATATTATGATGCCGGAAATGGATGGTTTAGAACTATGCCGGCATCTTAAAAATGATATTGCCACCAGCCATATCATAGTTGTATTATTAACAGCACAAACAAGCGTTGACTCTCAAATAGATTCATACAAGGAAGGAGCTGATGACTATATCCCGAAACCTTTCGAACCTAAAGTACTGAGAGCAAGGTTGGAGAACCTGCTGGAAAGGAGAACGAAACTGCAAACGGAATTAAAGAAAAATCCCCAATACGGTTTGGTGTCGCAAACGGGCCTGGCTTCGATGGATGTACAGTTTATAGAAAAAGCGGTGCAATATGTGGAGCAAAATTTGGCCGATTCCAACCTGGATGTAGGCACTTTAGCCGACTATTTTCACATGTCGCGCTCAACACTATTAAGAAAGGTCAAAGCGATTACCGGATTATCTCCGTCCGACTTCATCAAGAGCATAAAAATGCAGTGTGCCAGTCAAATGCTGAAAAACAAATCCACTAACATTTCCGATGTTATAGTCGCTTTGGGCTATAGCGACCATAAGCATTTTACTACTTCCTTTAAGGAGATATTCGGTATCACTCCAAGCGAGTACCAAAAACAAAACAGGTAGAAAAGCGGGGGTAATAAATCACAAACCGGGGGGTGTTGCATCAAATTCCAGATCGTGCAACTCCCCCTTTATTTTGCCGTAAAACCCACCCAAGAGTCTGCGAAACACTTCTTTTCTTTGCAGTGAAGCAGAAATAACCTTTCTAAATAAACTTATGTTTAATCTTAAAAGCTAGTTACCATGAAACAAGCAATCCAATTTGTCACTCGTCAGAAGCTTTGTGTTCTGATGATGTTGTTGTTAACCTTCCCGCTTATAACTTATGCCCAACAGGCATCGGTTACCGGTACAGTAAAGGACGCCCGAGGAGATGAAATTATCGGGGCCAGTATTATAATCAAAAATAAGCCTACCGTAGGAGCTATCACGGATATGAGCGGGAACTTTCAGATCAATGCTTCCTCCGGCGATGTTCTTGTTGTTTCTTATATCGGATATGTAAAACAAGAAGTTGTTGTAGGCTCGGAAAAGAAACTGAGTATTATATTAAATGAAGATAGCCAAACACTAGATGAGATAGTTGTTGTTGGTTACGGTACCCAACGCAAAGAAGAGTTGACGAGCGCTGTAGCCAGTGTAAAAGCCGACAAGTTTGTGCAAGCCTCTTCGGTCGATGCAGCCAGCCTGATTCGCGGTAAGGTGGCCGGTTTAACGGTGGTGCAGGCCGACGGCAATCCGTTATCGACCTCCCAGATCATGCTGCGCGGCGTAACGACACTGGCATCGAGTTCTGCTCCGCTAGTCATCATCGATGGAGTGGAAGGAAAGATTAACGATGTTTCTCCCAATGATATCGATCAGATCGATGTTTTAAAAGACGGCTCGGCAGCGGCTATCTACGGTACGCGCGGCACAAACGGAGTGATTATCATCACTACCAAAAGGCCGCAGGGAGAGAGTCTTACCATCGACATCAACAGTTATATCTCCACCCAAACCATTTCCAAGGAATTGGATATACTTACAGCCGATGAGTATGCAGCCCTGGCCAAACAAGGATCGACAGGCGCGCTTGATTTCGGCAGCCGCACAGATTGGGTCAAAGAAATAAGCCAGACCCCATTCAATAAAACATTCAGCATCAATCTGAAAGGATCTTCCAAAAATACCTCGTATATCGCCAGCCTGGATTATACCAGTAACGAAGGAATTGTAAAAAAATCAATGGTGGATGTAATCTATCCCCGCGTGAATGTCGTGCATCGTATGTGGGATAACTTATTGAAGATTGAAGCTCAAATCAGCGGTTATCAACGGTCGTATGGTTTTCCCTATAGCGATTGGTACGAGAATCCTTACTACAACGCCCTCCAGTACAACCCCACTCATGCTATCAAGAATGAAGATGGTACCTGGAATGAAAACGGAAGCGCCCCTACCCGGTTGAATCCCGTAGCCTTGATTGAAGAAAGCAAAGGAGACAATAAAGATACCAACATTAAAATGTATGGCAAGGCTACGCTGAACCCAATCGAAGGCCTGAACATTAATTGGTTGCTTTCCCGCGAGATCGACAATTTCTTTGGGGGTACCTATGAGACGCAACGTCATAAATCAACAACCATGTATAACCTCAACGGGAATGCTACGCAAACATCGAGCCGTACTCAAAACGATATGATGGAAATTACGGCACACTATATTAAAAAAATCAACAATCACGCCCTGGATGGATTGCTGGGATATAGCTGGAACGATTATAATTACCGTTATTCGAAGATGAATAATTACGATTTCCCAAGCGACGATTACACGTTCAATAACATGGGAATGGGCACAGCGCTCAAAGACGGCAAAGCCAGTATGGAATCGAGCCAGAACAGCAGCCGGTTGATTGGCTATTTTGCGCGTGTCAACTATAACTATGCGAATAAGTATTTTGTGTCGGCCAGCATCCGCCACGAAGGCTCCTCCAAGTTCGGGGCAAACCATAAGTGGGGAAACTTCCCGGCTGTATCCATTGGGTGGAACATTGCCAAAGAGAACTTTATGAAGAACGTTCAGGCCATTAACAACCTGAAACTCCGCGCCGGATATGGTATTACAGGTACCATTCCCAAAGACTCTTACATGAGCCTGACCCGCTTAAACCTGGGAGGCTATGCGTATTATAAAGGACAGTGGATTACTCAATTAAAGGCCAGCGGAAATGCAAACCCCGATTTGCGTTGGGAAAAGAAAAAAGAGTTTAACGTAGGTCTGGACTATGCCCTCTTCAACGACCGCATTTCGGGCAGCATCGATTATTACAACCGCACCACAGACGATCTGATCTGGGATTATAAAGTCCCGGTTCCCCCCTATATTTCTGACAATATCAAGGCCAACGCAGGCTCCATACGCAATACGGGGTTCGAGGTTTCCATCAGTGCCATACCCGTAGAGACCAACGATTTCAACTGGAACACGAACCTGAACTTTTCGACCAACAAGAGTAAGCTGATTGCCTTGTCGAACGACAAATATGTGACGGGCAACTACATCGACGGCCAGGTGTTTGCCGCCACAACCCACCGGCTGGAGGTAGGCAAGCCGCTCGGCAATTTCTTCGGATGGAAAGCCGTTGGTATTGATGAAAACGGCGGCTGGCTTGTCGAAGGCGCCGACGGGTCTGCGAAGAGCTTTGCCGATGCCCAGGCCAGCGACCGCCAGGTGATCGGCAATGCCTTGCCGAAATATTACCTCAATTTCAACAATTCGTTGAGATATAAATGGTTCGACCTGAACGTAACCATGCGCGGGGCCTTCGGTTTCCAGGTATATAATTATGTAGAGCGGTCGCTGGGGGTTCCTTCGGCCTTGGGAGTAGGCAATGTGCTGGCTTCGGCATTCGAGCCTAAAATGGATAACAGGACCCTAGCTGCCGACGCACCCAACGGAAACCTGAGCTATTATGTAGAAGACGGCGATTTCTGGAAAATCGACAACATCACGCTGGGATATACTCCCGATTTGCAAAAGCTGAAATGGATAAAGAAACTTCGCCTGTATGCCAGCGTATCCAACCTGGCTACCTTTACAGGGTATAGTGGACTCGATCCTGAGGTAAAACTTTCGGGTCTTACGCCGGGAGTCGATAATATTTATCAATATCCCACCACTCGTACATTTACGTTAGGCATCAATTTGACATTTTAAAGAAGAACGATTATGAAGAACTTAAATAAAACAATAGTATCTCTATTGCTGGTTTCCGTTTTTGCAGCATGCAGCAATAGTCTGGAAGAGAGAGTTTATTCCGATGTACTGGATGAAACCTACCAGTATCAGACGGATGATTTTAACTCAAACATTGCCGGAGCCTATAATCCGTTGCGCTCCGATGCGCAAATGTATTATTGGTGGGTAGAAGAACTGGCCGGATGCTGCGTGGTCACTCCCCTGAACGTAACAGGATTCGGCGGCGATTACCTGTTAATCCACTATCATAGCTGGAATTCTACACTCGGCTACTTTAATAATATATGGAGTTCGTACTACCAGGGAGTCGTATTGTGTAACTATGCCCTGGACAGAATCAGACGGGATGTCTTTCCGGATATTACGGAGAAAGACAAGCTCGAAGGGATTGCCGAACTGCGCGCCCTGCGGGCCTTTTACTACTGGCGTCTGTGCGATGGTTTCGGAAACATTCCGTTAGCCACGACCACCAGTCAGGATATGCCCGAACAGAGCCCCCGGAAAGACATCTACGATTTTATTGTATCAGAACTGCTCGAAGCCATTCCCGACCTCAGCAAGAATCAGGATGAAACCACCTATGGGCGCTTCAACGAATGGGCTGCTCGGTGTTTGCTGGCCAATACCTATCTGAATGCAGAAGTATATGCCGGAACTCCGCAGTGGGAAGCCTGTCTGGAGCAATGCAATTTAATCATCGAAGGCGGTAAATGCGACCTGTCTCCTAACTTTCGCGATTGTTTCCGGGCAGAGGGAATGGAGAATTCAAAAGAAGTATTGATGATCATTCCTTACGACTATGACCGAGGCGTATATGCCAACTGGATGTGGATGAACGCCTGGCACAAAGAATTGCAAAAGAAGTATTTAACCAACAACATTCCCAACGAAGCCGGCGGTCAACGCGCTGTTCCCCAGTACATCGACCTGTATGAACCGGGCGACGGCAGGCTCGATGATACTTGGCTTCATGGATTGCAATACGATATCAACGGCAATCAATTGTACGGACAATACGACCTGAAAGGAGAACCCCTGAATTTTACGAAAGAACTGCCCGATGGGAAGTATGTGAACGAAATGCAAGGATACCGGATGAATAAATACGAGGTAGAAGTAGGAGCTAACTGGAGCTCCAGTACGGATATTGCTTTAATGAGATACGCCGAAGTCTTATTAATGAAAGCGGAATGCTTGCTCCGCCTGGGAAAACCCGGCGCCGGAGCGTTGGTTACAGAAGTCCGCAAGCGCAATTTCACGAATCCGGCAGATGCTATTGTCACCGATGATGAGTTGAAAAACATGGATTCTTCCTTCGAATGGGGATACGTAGAAGATTATAAGATTACAGATAAGGGCGACCAGACACCAGTACAATTCGGACAGCTATTCGATGAATGGCTTCGCGAATTTGCCTACGAATGTTATTCCCGCCGAACCATGATTCGCTTTGGAGTATATACTACTAAAAGCTGGCTGTCTCATAAACCTAACGGAGATTACCGGGCGCTGTATCCAATACCGGAACCGGCGTTAACTGCCAATCCTCAGCTGAAACAGAATCCGGGTTATACGAATTAACGTGAGTTCGATATAAGAACACAGAGGCTTCGTCTTTATTTGTTCCACAAAAGCAAAGCCTCTGTGTTCAGCACAAGGAAAAGCTCAGTGTTTCTGTGTCTCTGTGTTTAAAATTAAATGTCAGCATCTCCCATTAGCGGTATCGCTTTCCCAGTAAGAAAGTAATTTTAATAAAAAGTAAAATAACATGAGAACAAAGAAATATTTATTTCTCATAATCATGGGAATCATTTTTAGCATATCACAAGGGCAGGCCATCAGCCCGACCATAAAATTAGATACGCAAAACGGTGGAATCGGCACTATGACTTTCGGCCAAAGCAATGGCGGAAGAAATTATCTGAGAGAAAATAACTATTTAGGCAACCTGCATGTAAGATACATCGTATCAGGCAAAGTACACGCAGTAAAGTTATCGGATTTCCCTCCTGAGGTTATATCAAATCGTTCACAAAATATAACCCTGGCCTGGCAATTACCCGGTTCGATAGAATTAAATCAGGTTTTCTCCATCTCCGGAATGGAAATGAATTGGGACATTACTATCTCCAACAGGAATAAGCAAACTGTTGAAATAACAGACATGAGCGTTCATGTTCCTATTGGCGGACGAAACGAGGAGTTACCGGCAAAAGATAATCTGACGAAGCATATCTTCTTAAACGGCCATTCCTCCTATCTTTATTGGCTACCGTATAGTGGACAGGGAAATGTATTGTTGATGACAATGAAAGATGGAACTTCATTGGAATATAAGGAGTTAGGAGATTATTATTACATTCATTCCAAAACATCGGTAGACAGGACAAATGATACCTGGAGGATGCCAAGTACATCGAAAACGGTTTTATCCGGCAAGTCGTATACAACAGGGTTTAACTTTTCGTTAGTGGAAGACTATACGGCTATTCCGGATAAACTGTATGATAAAAGAAATATGGTTGCGAGAATTGTACCGGGCATGGTTGTTTCGCCGGAGATGAACGTACGTTGCGCCATTGCCGGTAAACAAAAAATCAGACTATTAGAACCGGAGCATCCGCAACAAATACAAATAGCCAATAAGGGAAAATCAAATGGGAAGTATTTATTTGATTTTAAGTTCTCACGTTTGGGCGAAAATACGATTACCATACAATATGGGAAAGGAAAAACGTGTTACCTGAATTTTTATGTTATAGAGTCATTGGAGGACGTCATAAAAAAACGGGCAGGCTTTATTGCAACTCACCAACAGCATCGTGATACAACAAAATGGTATAACGGGTTGTATAGTTTATGGGATATGGAGAATGAGGAATTGCTTTCTCCCGATAATACAGGAGGATTACCATACCCATACATGGTAGGTGGTTCGGACGACCCGACTAATTGCAAAGCTTTGTATCTAAGCGAAAAGAATGTAGCTTATCCTAATAAAGAAGAAATCGCATCTATAGAGTATTTTGAAAAAAACTTTGTATGGGGAAAACTTCAACGTACCGATAAAGAATATCCCTATCCATACGGTATTTACGGAATTGACAATTGGTATGAACTCCGCAGTGGAGAACTAGGCGACTATAATTCCGGTGGAAGCGGAAAAGAACGTATGTGGAGAACGTATGATTATCCTACACATTTTGCGACTTACTATAATCTTTACAGGATTGCAAAAGATTATCCATATCTGGTAAATTATCTGGATGCAAAAGGCTATTTGGAACGGGCTTACCGTACGGCAATGGCCTATTTTGAGGTACCCTATATATTTTTATGGGAAAGCAATTTGCGATAAAAGGATGGAGTGATTGGGCTTATAAACAAGGTAATTTTCATGAACGGTATCTATTGGATATAATAAAGGCGTTAAAAGCCGAAGGAAGAGAACTTGCGGCAGACACGCTACGCAAAGAATGGGAGAAGAAGGTTCTCTATATGATCTATGATGATCCATGGCCATTTGGTTCAGAGATGTTTGTCGATCGTACCGCCTATGAATCTACATACTATGTAGCTGAATATGCAAAGACTCATAAAATCAATCCGCAAGAGCAATTATGGTATGATAAGAATGAACAAAGATGGTATTCTTATAAGTCACTCGATACAACCAGGATAGATACTTTTATGATTAACCAATTGGATGCAAACTTAGCCATACGCGGACTGTATGAGTATGATTTTGGTCATTTAGGAACGGCTTCGAGTGGCGGTAAAGGCAATCTCGAATATATGTCTCAAATGGGAGGAGCCGCCATATTGGATTATGCCTTTCGATTTGCCGGCACACCGGAAAAATATGTCAACTGGGGATATAATTCATTATTGTCTTCCTGGGCCCTTGTGAATACAGGGACAAAAGATGCAAATTATGGGTATTGGTTTAAAGGTAAAGCGAACGACGGAGCGGTAGGTTGGGTTTATTCGCCTTATCAACATTCATATCTTTGGGATTTGAAATCTGTAAAGCAAAAACGCGGGACTTTGCGGTATGATGGAGAAATTGATCATGGGTTGACAGGTGGTATTCATGGATCCGGCATTTACTTACTCGATGACTCTGATTTTGGTATAATTGCCTATGGTGGTAATGCCGAAGTTGATAAAAAGGGAAATATAAGTGTCATGCCGTATGATGGCATTCGCCGCCAGTTACGCATCTTTACTCCCACGCGAATGGCGGTCGAACTCATGAAAGATGGATTTATGAAGTATAAACCTATTCTTTATAAAGAGAATGAAATAGGATTTTCTGTTGAAAACCGGGAGGGAAAAGAACATGATACCACGATATCAATAGAAACCGTGAATGGCCATTCGCTTCTTTCCGTATTGGTTTCAGGTAAAAATATTCCGGTGAAAGAACTTTCTTCGGGATTATATGAAGTTAATATACCTGTGAAAGGAGAAACCGTGGATGTAAGAATAAGATTCCAACAGTGAAAATCAATAAGTAAAACCATGAAGAAATTATTTGTATTCGTATTATTTCCGTTATTATTGGCTTGTTCTTCAGAGCAGCCTAAGAACACGAAGCAATCATCTTACTATAAAGTAGATTTGGTTGAAAGGCAGGTGCCAGTTTCCACTATTAAGAATATTCAAGGATTCTTTGGGCAGCGGATGGAATTGAACCGAGAAAATTATATCAAGCAATTCCCGATAGATGAATATGTAGACTTTATTGTCGAACGTCAACATACAGAATGGGCATGGCCAAAAGCTGAACAACACGGAAAATGGATTGAATCGGCTTACCTGTCGGCCATACAAAGTGATGATGATGAGTTGATGAAAAAGGCAAGTTCTGTACTCAAACGGATTCTTGATTCCCAAGAAGAAGAAGGTTATGTTGGAGCAACGGCACGTAGTTATCGTTCTCCTGAAAGGCCTCTGAGAGGGATGGACGCATATGAATTGTATTTTGTAATCCATGCTTTTATTACAGTATATGAGGAATCGGGCGATAAGAATGCACTGGATGCGGCCGTTAAGTTGTGTGATTATATAACCCGTTACATCGGACCAGGCAAAGTTGAATTCTGGCCTTCTGACTTAAAATACCCGGATAATGTAAACAAAAGAGTCGGCGGACATTCTTTAGTGGCCGGACATGGCGGGCATTATGGTTGGGAAGGAACAATGTTAATCGACCCTGTTGTACGATTGTATGAGAAAACAGGAAATAACGAATACCTGGAATGGGGTAAATGGATAACGGAAAATATTGATAAATGGAGCGGCTGGAATGCTTTCTCTAAATTAGATTTGATTGCAGACGGCAAATTAGGAATACACGACATACAGCCGAATGTGCATTCTCATACGCACCACATGAACTTCTTGGGTTTCTTGCGTTTATACCGGTTAACGGGCGATAAATCTCTACTACGAAAAGTTCAAGGCGTTTGGGATGATATCAATAGACGCCAAATGTATATTACCGGAGGTGTGAGTGTACATGAAAGTTATCAACGGGGTTATATTAAACCACTTACGGGCAATGTGGTTGAAACTTGTGCGACTATGTCATGGATGTTGCTTTCTCAGTTCTTACTGGAACTAACCGGTGATGTGAAATATGCGGATGCAATGGAACGCCTGATGCTCAATCATGTGTTGGCATCCCAAACCTGTGATGGTGACGGACTGCGTTATTATACGGCTCCTAACGGGTACAAACCTTCTAATTATTATCGCACGCCGGATTGCTGTTCGGCCAGCGGACATCGTATTATCTCTATGCTTCCCACTTTCTTCTATGCAGAAAACGAGAACAATTTTTACATCAACCAATATATCGCCTCAGATTATAAAGGAAAAGATTTCCGTTTCAAATTGGAAACAACTTATCCGGAATCTGAAAATATTAAGATTGTTTTCCGTTTGGATAAACCGGTGAAGAAGGATATTCATTTACGTATCCCCGGTTGGTGTACGAACGCACAGGTGATAGTAAACGGAGAAAAAGTAAACGGAACGCAACCGGGTACTTATTGTACATTATCTAAACAGTGGACGAATCAAGATAAAATAGAACTTATTCTCCCGATGGATATTCGTTGGGTGAAGCGAGAACATCATACGGATGTAACAAGAGGTGCTCATTTCCAACTTAAATCGGTGGAAACAAACAGAATTCCTTATGCTCTTTTGCGCGGTCCAATAGTTTATTCTCTTGACTTAGTTTGGAACGATAATATTCCTGAAAAGAATATTGATTTAAGCAAAAAAGTATTGATTAATACAGATGCCATGATTGTTCCGGTAGAGAAGCCATCACAAGAGTTGTTGGGGCCTGTTTATCAAACAAAAGCTACTTATAACAATAAAGAAATAGATGTTATCCTTTTGCCTTTCACCAATGTAGGTCATTGGTATGAAAAAGGAAAAACAAAACCAGAGAAGACTGCGCCGGCTTACGCTTATTCAATCTGGCTGTACGATTCTTTATAAAATCATTTAAACTTATATTCAATGGGTTGTTTAACGAAATATACGAAAATAGTTGTTCTGGGATTAGCCTGTGCTTTGTTCTGTATCAATGGAGCGCATGCTCAGAAAATGGAAAACGCAAACTTCAAGGCGGAGTTTAACAAACATGGGATGTCTTCTTTCTTTGCAGAAAGTGATACGGTAAACTTCATAGCCGACAATGCAGCCTGGGGAAACGTATCCATTCGATATCGGGTGAATAACGAAGACTGGAATGTTTTCTTGACGGACTATACCCGTTTCCGACAAATAAATGCCAATACCTTCCTCTATACCGATTCTATCCGGGAAATGCCTCTATGCATGCAAAGGTATTATACCTTAAAAGACGATGGTATACATTTGAGTATTGAGATTTCCACAACGGGGAAACAAGTAATTGAGTTAGGCGATGTCGCCTTTCCGGTTCGTTGGAGGCCTCATGGAGGAGAAGGTGCAAGTGCAGAATCTATATTCGAAAGAGGTTTTATTCAAAAGCATAATATTTCGCTGAACTCTTCTTATCTGACCTTTTCTAAGCCATCTGGTTCGGGTCCTTTTTATATTATGATGACGAAAGAAAATACGCCTTTGGAGTATTTCGACACATCGAACCGGGTGTATAATGCGTATATTCATTCTGCTTGTACCGGCCCGAAGACGGAAGGTACTTGGCGTATGCCGCATACGGCTCATTTCCTGCAACCGGCCGGACAAAAAGGAGATAAGGTTGTTTATGAATTTGTGATGAGCTCTGCTCCGCGTTATGAAGATATTCGTGATGTGGTTTATCAACAAGGATTATTAGATATACGAGTAGCACCCGGATATACCGTACCTAATGATTTGAAAGCGCGGTTGGCGATTCGTTTAAAAGGAGAGATTCAATCTATCGAACCGGAACATCCAAGCCAAACCGAAATTGTTGCTGTTGGCAAAGGACCGAATGGTAGTTGGCTATATGATGTACAATTCAAGAAGTTGGGTGAGAATATTTTGACTGTTCATTATAATAATGGTGAAAAGTCTGTATTGGAGTTTTTCTCTACAGAGCCCCTTGAAACCCTGATTAAGAAAAGAAGTTCTTTCATTGTCAACAAACAGCAACATAAAGTTCCCGGCGAGTGGTGGGACGGCTTGTATTCTGTTTACGATATGAAATACGGGAAGCTACGTGGTCCCGAAGATTCAGATGGGTTTGATGGATGGTTCGCTTATGTCTTGGCTTGTGATGATCCTATTTTAGGTAAAGCTCCTTATGTGGCTGCTAAGAATGTGATTTATCCGGATGCGGCAGAGATTGCCTCGTTGGAATATCACATCGAGAATTATGTATGGGGTAAACTACAAGCTTCCGACGAAGAAACTTATCCTTACGCAATCTATGGTGTTCCCAATTGGCCGTCAGCACGCGATTCACTCCTGCACGCATGGGTAAACACTGTCTATAAAGACCGTCCTAAAATATGGCGGGCTTATGACTATCCGCATATCTTTAAGATGTATTACCACATGTACCAGATTGCCACAAATTTTCCGCAATGGACACATTATCTGGATGCTGATGGATACTTCGAGAGAGCGGTGCAAACGGCAAAGGCTTTCTTCAAATACCCTTATGAGGTTCTTCCTTGGTTGGATATCTATAAATGGGGTATGTATAATGAATGGTTGATTCCTGACATGATTGCCGAATTAGAAAAACGCGGTAGAACGGAAGATGCCGACTTCCTGCGTGGCGAATGGGAAAAGAAGGCCAAATATTTTATTTACGATGATAAATATCCTTATCGGTCGGAGTATAGTTTTGACCGGACGGCCTTTGAATCTTCTTACGCATTGGCGAAATATGCCATTGAAACACCTATGAAACCGGATAATAAACTCTGGTATGATAAGAACAAAGAAGTATGGTATTCGCATCCGAACGTGTCGGCAGCAGAGGCCCGCCGTTTTATGGACCAACAACACTACGCCGGCTTATCGGTACGTGGATGGCATGCTCCCAAGTTTTATCTGGCAGGTGCCGATTGTGCCGGTTCATCGCATACACACGATATGTCCTATATGTCTATGATGGGAGGATGGTCCATTCTGGAATATGGATTGTTGTTCTCTGATAATACCGACTGGATTGAATTGGGCTATAACTCTTATCTTTCTTCTTGGTCGTTAATGAATACGGGCGATGCTTCATCCAATTACGGGTATTGGTATTCCGGAAAGGAAAAAGACGGTGCAACCGGCCAGGCGTTTGTAAGTGCAAAGAATGGAATGACTTGGTTAAGGAAGCATGAAACACGTGGCCCCTGGAGATATGACGGCGAAATTGATTTAGGTTTCGGAGCGGCATTTCATACCGCGCGCACCATTGTTATTCAAGATTCCGTTTTCGGATTACATGCCTACGGAGGAAACCTGATACAAGAAAAATCGACTCTTTCTGTCATTCCCAAAGATGGCGTACGCCGGCAATTCAGTTACGTAATACCCAGTTTCCGCTATCACATAAGCCTGTTGAACGATGGCTTCTTATCAGATACACCCATAGACATCAGGTTAAAGGGAAAACAACTCCGTTTCACCCTTGAAAATAAGAGGTATGCAGCGTTGAAAGATGAAGATGCGGCAACGCATACAACTGTTATTGAGTTGAGAAGCAAAGAAACTTCACCACGGAAAATTACTGTTTCGGGTCGCGCCGTTCCTTTCAAGAAAACATCTGTCGGATGGGAAGCAGAACTACCAGTCGGCCACTTTGCGGAAGAGGTGATTATTCAATGGAAATAAACGTCGAAACCCCGTAAATGTCTCTGCGCTGCAAAGACATCCTCGATACGGTGCAGAGACAAATGCACTAAAATGATAACGAATTACAAACATTATTAATATCAAAAATGACAACAAAAAAACTTTTTACAGGGATGCTATCCCTAACCCTGGCCGCCAACACGATGATGGCCCAGAAGTACGATAAAATTCCGTTAAAGGAAAATCCCGTTCCCGTTACTACTGTGAAAGATATCACCGGTTTTTACGGCGCACGAATGAGGTTGAACCGGGAAGTATATCTCAAACAATTCCCTATCGACCAATATGTATCTTTCATAGAGAAAAGAGAACACACCGCGTGGGATTGGACCAAGGCCGAGCAACATGGCAAATGGGTAGAGTCGGCTTATCTATCGGCTATCCAGGCCGACGATAAAGAATTGCTGGATAAAGTAGATGCCATACTCAACCGTATTATTAACTCGCAGGAACCCGAAGGATATGTAGGCGCCACGGCGCGCAGTTTTCGTTCGGCAGAAAGACCGCTGCGCGGTATGGATATTTATGAACTTTATTTTGTGGTTCATGCCTTTCTTACCGTTCACGAAGAAACGGGAAACCAACGGGCACTTACCGCAGCCGAGAAACTTTGCGATTATATTTTGCGTTTTATCGGCCCAGGTAAACTTGAATTCTGGCCTTCCAATTTAAGGTATCCCGAAAACAAAGGGAAAGAACTGGCAGGCACTTCAGACTTTGCCGGACATGCGGTTCACTATTCCTGGGAAGGTACCATGCTCATCGACCCCGTTATGCGACTTTATGAACTGACCGGCAAGAAAAACTACCTGCGCTGGGGAGAATGGATCGTAGCCAATATTGATAAATGGAGTGGATGGGATGCTTTCTCCAACCTGGATAAAGTAGCCGACGGAACCATGGGCGTACATGAATTGCAACCCTACGTACACTCGCATACCTTCCACATGAACTTTCTCGGATTTCTGCGTTTATACCGTGTAACGGGAGATGAAACGCTATTGCGCAAAGTGAAAGGCGCCTGGAATGATATCTACAAAAGACAGATGTACATTACCGGCGGTGTAAGCGTAGCCGAACATTACGAACCCGGATATATTAAACCCATTACAGGCCATGTGGTAGAAACCTGTGCGACCATGTCGTGGATGCAACTCACCCAGGCCCTCCTCGAGCTCACTGCCGAAGCTAAATATGCCGAAGCCATGGAACGATTGATGCTTAACCATGTATTTGCCGCGCAAGATGCCGAAACCGGTGTTTGCCGTTATCACACAGCTCCAAACGGAACTAAACCTGATGGTTTTTTCCACGGTCCGGACTGCTGTACAGCCAGCGGACACCGTATTATTTCCTTGCTGCCTACCTTCTTCTTTGCCGAAAATAAAGGCAGTTTCTTCATCAACCAATATTTACCCTGCCAGTATATAGGAAGGGATTTCGGATTTGAGATTACAGGAAATTATCCGGAGTCGGAGCATATAGCAGTGGTAATTACGTCTGCCAAGCCTATAAAGAAAACCATCAACCTGCGTATTCCCCAATGGTGCCAGTCGCCCCGGGTAAGCGTAAACGGAAAACAGGTGGAAGCCCCCCGGTCGGGTAGCTATCTGGAACTGACCGGAAAATGGGCAAAAGACGACAAAATCAATATCACCCTACCGATGCAACTCCGTTGGGAACAACGCAAAAACCATAGCAACTACGTTTATCGCACCTTGCCCGGTGGAGAGAGAATGTACACCGAAGAAGCAACTGATAAAATACCCTATACGCTGACACGTGGTCCGGTTATTTATTCGGTCGATATGGTTTGGAACGAACATCTATGCAACAATGACACGAATCTGGATAAAGACCTTCGCCTCAATACCACTTCACTACCCGTGGAAATAACTAAACCGGGCAGTAATCTGATAGGGCCGGTTTATAAAGCAAAAGGGCTGTATAAGAAAAGTGAGACAGAGATTATTCTGACTCCTTTTACCAATATCGGGCAATGGTTCCGGCAAGGTGAAGCTAAGCCTAATAAACACTCGGATGCCTTTACATACGGTATCTGGATATATAATACAGAAGTAAAATAATAGTTAGTAATGAAAAAGTCTTTAATTATCATAGGCCTGCTCATCACAGCACAATTGTCGGCGCAGAAGATACCAGTCACTTCCCCCGACGGGAAAATCCGTATAGAAGTAAATAACAGCAATGCGTTGACCTACTCCGTTTCATACAACGGAAAAACCCTGGTGAATCAATCTCCTATGGGATTTGAGTTTAAAGGAGAAGAACCGATGAGCGCGAATTTGTTTATACTGAACGAGCCACAAGTATCGCTCCGGAAAGACTCATGGGCACCTGTAGTTCGGAATAAACATCAAGAGATCAGCCTAGCCTGGAACGAAGCAGCAATAAAATTGCAGGAAAAAGTAGGCGATATGCGTAAGATGGATGTTATAGTCCGTGTTTATGACAATGGCGTGGCTTTCCGCTACCAACTGTACGGTGGTCGTAAACCAGGTAACCGCCAAATAACCCGTGAGCTGACAGGCTTCTCTGTTCCTGAAACCTCCACGGTTTGGGTGGCAGAATATCAACCGCACTACACTTCATCGAATGAAACCGAATTTGTACGTACACCCGTGACCGGTGTGACGTCACAGACCGTTGCCGGACTGCCTTTCCTCATTGAAGTAGATAAAGAGAATTATCTGGCCATTACAGAAGCTCATATCGATAACTATCCCGGCTTTTATATGGGAGCCACCGAACAGGCTACAAACGGACACAAGATGCTGACTACCAAACTGTCGCCTCTTCCCGGTGAGGAAGAAGAAGGTGTAAAAGCACGTTTCTTCGAGCAGATGCAAACCCCGTGGCGGGTAATTATGGTAAGTGACAACCCTGGTAAATTTATCGAATCGGAAATTATCCACGGGCTGAATCCGCCGTGTGCCATCGAAAACCCGTCGTGGATTAAACCGGATATGTGTGCCTGGGACCACTGGTGGAGTGGCGAGGTAAAGATGGAGATGGATGTAATAAAAGAGTATATCGACCTTGCCGCCACACAAGGATGGCCTTATATGTTGATTGACTGGCAGTGGTACGGCCCCTTCAACCGTCCTGAAGCAGACATTACAAAGCCTGCTCCTCAACTGGATATGCCCGGAATCCTGGCTTATGCCCGCTCCAGAAATGTGCGCTGCTGGTTGTGGCTATACTGCACGGACGTGAACAAAAACGATGCTTACAAGCAAGCCTTTGCCCTCTACGAGAAATGGGGAATAGCAGGCGTGAAGATCGACTTTATGGACCGCGACGACCAGGAGATGGTCAACTGGTATCGACAAATTATCCAGGCGGCGGCCAATCATAAACTGATGGTTAACTTCCACGGGGCATACAAACCCGATGGCATCGACCGTACCTATCCTAACATGGTGACGCGCGAAGGTGTGTTGGGCGGAGAATATTCGAAATTTTCCAACCGCATCTGGCCCGAGCACAACGTGACCCTTGCTTTTACCCGTATGCTTGCCGGGCAAATGGACTATACGCCGGGCGGATTTCTCAACGTCACGCCGGAAGAGTTCAAACAGCAAAGCCCCACACTCGTTGCCAACACCCGTTGCGCAGAATTATCAAAATTCGTCATATACGAAAGTCCGCTCACAGTAGTTACCGACCATCCGAAACACATCCTCGGTCAGTCGGGAGCAGATTTCCTGAAAGTAGTACCCACCCAGTGGGATGATACCCGTTTCCTCGAAGGTTACCCTGGAGAATACATCGTTATGGCGAAACGTTCCGGAAAACAGTGGTATATCGGTGCAATGAACAACCGCGTGCAACGTACCATCGAAGTGAATACCTCTTTCCTTCCCGAAGGCCGCTACGAACTGGAATATTGGGAGGATGGACGCAATGCCAATAAAAAGCCGACAGAAGTCAACAAAAAGAAAATCCACCTTACCACAGAAAAGCCTTTAAAGATTAAAATGGCAAACGGCGGTGGTTATGTCGGAATCTTCACATCTGTCGATTAAGCATTATACTTAGTCGCAGATCGGACAGATGAGCACAGAGAAAGCAAAAGGGCTATATAAGAAAAGTGAAACAGAGATTACTCTGACCCCCTTTACCAATATCGGGCAATGGTTCCGGCAAGGTGAAGCTAAGCCTAATAAACACTCGGATGCCTTTACATACGGTATCTGGATATATAATACAGAAGTAAAATAATCTTTTAAAGCCATATTGTTTCAGATGAAAAAAATAATCTTATCCATCGCGCTTTTGTCTTTCTTGCCGAAAGCCGATGCACAACATAACAGTGGAGGGTATCCTATTTCTCCCGTTCCATTTACCTCCGTAAAAGTAACCGATACCTTCTGGGGACAACGACTCAAAGCCAGCCGAGAAGTAACCATCCCTCTGGCATTCAGCAAATGTGAAGAAACCGGACGATATGAGAACTTTGTTAAAGCCGCCAATCCAAGCGCCACCTACCAGGTGGGGGGATTGTCATTCGATGATACCGACGTATATAAAACCATTGAAGGAGCCAGTTATTCTATGCAGACGTATCCGGACAAAAAACTTTCAAAGTATATTGATAGCGTATTGGTAATCGTTGCCGCCGCACAGGAACCGGATGGATATCTCTTTACCTCACGCACTATGAACCCCAAACATCCGCATGAATGGGTGGGCAGTAAACGATGGGAAAAGGTGGAAGACCTAAGCCACGAGTTTTATAACCTTGGACACATGATTGAAGGCGCCGTTGCCCACTATCAGGCCACAGGCAAACGTAACTTCTTGGATATTGCCATTAAATATGCCGATTGTGTGGAGCGTGAAATAGGTGATGCCCCAGGCAAAGAAATCAAAGTTCCTGGACATCAGATTGCCGAAATGGCACTGGCTAAGCTCTATTTAGTAACGGGACAGAAAAAATATCTCGACCTTGCTAAATTCTTTCTCGACAAACGCGGATATACTTCTATCAAGCAAGAATACAGTCAATCTCACAAGCCGGTATTAGAACAGAACGAAGCCGTAGGACATGCGGTGCGCGCAGCCTATATGTACTCGGGTATGGCGGATGTAGCAGCCCTTACCGGCGACTCAGATTATGTTCGTGCTATTGATAATATCTGGGAAAATGTAGTGTCAAAGAAATTATATATTACAGGTGGTATTGGAGCCCGGCACCACGGTGAGGCATTTGGTGATAACTATGAATTGCCTAATCTCACTGCATATAACGAAACCTGTGCTGCCATCGGCAATGTGTACTGGAACCACCGCTTGTTCCTCATGCATGGTGATGCCAAATACTATGATGTACTGGAACGTTCATTATACAATGGATTAATATCGGGTGTTTCGATGGATGGTGGAACATTCTTCTATCCTAATCCATTGGAATCGGACGGTGAATACAAATTCAATCAGGGAGCTTGCCATCGCCAACCCTGGTTTGGTTGCGCTTGTTGTCCTTCAAACCTTAGTCGTTTCATACCTTCTCTGCCGGGATACGTATATGCCATAAAGAACCGGGATGTTTATCTCAATCTTTTTATGTCTAATACCGCAAATCTGCAAATAGAAGGCAAAAGCGTTTCATTAAAGCAAACTACAAACTACCCGTGGGATGGAGATGTACAGGTTGAAGTTACCAAAGCTTCCGGTAAGGCCTTCAATATGATGATTCGTATCCCTGGGTGGGTAAGAAATGAGGTACTTCCCAGCGATTTGTACAGCTATGCAGATAATAAGAAGACAAACTATAGCGTGAAAATAAATGGAGAATCTATTCAAAGCAGTTTGGCTAAAGGGTATCTAAGCATTGACCGCAAATGGAAAAAAGGAGATAGGATAGAGATTCATTTCGACATGCAGCCCCGTATGGTTAAAGCTCACGAAAAAGTAAAGGCGGATAAGGGGAGAGTGTCATTTGAGAGAGGACCTGTGGTATATTGCGCTGAATGGCCCGATAATTACGCCGAAAGACCCAGCATTCTCCTACCCGAAAAGCCGGAAGTAGAAGTAGTGGATAAGCCAGACATGCTGAATGGCATAAAAGAGTTGAAGACGCAGGCACAATCGCTCTCCATTAACGAAAAAGGATGGCTGGAAACACGTAACGTAACGCTAACGCTTATACCTTATTACGCATGGTCGCACCGCGGAGACGGGCAAATGGCTGTATGGTTGCCGCAGGAGGTAGGAGAAGTGGTAGCTACAAAAATGAAATAATAAATGAAAAAGTAATCAAGAATTGTTTCAGGTTAGCAAAGACTGGTTTTGTTATTCTTGACAGAATCAGTCTTTATTTGTGGTACCATTCATATTTATGAGAAAAGGAAGAAATAATTAGAAGAATCATGTGATGAATTTGCTTTAAAAGTGTAATCTGATACATTTTATGCATAAACGTTTTTTAAAACAATAATATTTTATACACAAAGTTAGCAATCCTCTTTTTTGTTAAGTAACCACTTCATTACTAAATCTTTTTTGTTAGCTTTGCGAAAACCAATACTAAACAAAGCAATATGAAAAGTATCAAATTGATGTTAGCAGGTGCCAGCCTGTTGCTGTGCTGCGGATGCGGCATGCAAGTAAAAGAGAGTACAACTGTAACAGAGAAAACAAGTAAAGAGAATGCGGTGATTGAAAACATGATGTCACGCCGCAGTATCCGTAAGTACAAACCGCAAGCGGTAAACCGCGATACTATGCAGATTATACTGAACTGCGGTATCAATGCTCCTAACGGACAAAACAAACAATCCTGGGAAATCCGGGTAGTGGATAATCCGGAATTCATCAACGGTATTACTGAAGTTTACAAAAAGCAGAATCCTAAAGCAGCGGAAGATCCTAATTTCAAGAATATGTTCCGTAATGCCTCTACCGTAGTGTTTATTGCCAATGACAAGTCTTATGACCTGTCACAAATAGACTGTGGCCTGTTGGGTGAAAATATGATTCTTTCAGCCTGGTCTATGGGTATAGGTTCCTGTTGCCTTGGCGGACCGACACGATTCATGACATCAACACCGGAAGCAGCCGAATATCTGAAGAAGCTGGATATTCCCGAAGGATATCAATTGCTCTATTGTATCGCATTCGGTTATCCGGATGAAGCTCCCGCTGCCAAACCGAGAAATGCAGAAAAGATCAGATTTATAGATTAATCATTTCCTGCAAGTAACGTATAAATGAAAAGGAGTGCCACCATTACAGTGAAGCACTCCTTTTCTATCTATTTACAAACAACTTTAGTTCTTATTCGCACGTTTACGTTCTATCTCGTCCAGAATCACTTTACGCATACGCATTGCCTTCGGTGTAACCTCTACGTACTCATCCTCCTTGATATATTCCAAAGCCTCTTCCAAAGAGAACTGTACAGGCGGAATCAGACGAACTTTATCATCCGAACCGGAAGCACGCATATTCGTCAACTTCTTGGATTTCGTAACATTAATCACGAGGTCGTTATCATGGGAGTGTTCACCTACCACCTGTCCGGCATACACCTCTTCTTGCGGGAAGATAAAGAACTTACCACGATCCTGCAATTTATCGATGGCATAAGCAAATGCCGTTCCCGTTTCCATGGCAATCATGGAGCCGTTGGTACGACGTTCGATCTCACCTTTATGCGGTTGATATTCTTTGAAGCGGTGTGCCATGATAGCTTCACCGGCAGAAGCAGTCAGTACATTCGTACGCAAACCGATAATACCACGTGAAGGCATATTAAATTCCAGGTTTACACGTTCGCCTGCACTCTCCATCTTCACCATCTCACCCTTACGGCGGGTTACCATATCGATAATCTTACTGGCATACTCTTCGGGAACGTTCACAGTCAGTTCTTCAATCGGCTCGCACTTCACACCGTCAATCTCCTTGAAGATAACCTGCGGCTGACCAACCTGAAGCTCATAACCTTCGCGACGCATGGTTTCAATCAATACAGAAAGATGAAGTACACCACGACCGGAAACTACCCATTTACCATCTTCCTCACTTTTACGTACGCGTAAGGCAAGGTTCTTATCCAATTCCTTCATCAAGCGGTCATGGATATGACGAGAAGTCACAAACTTACCATCACGACCGAAGAAAGGAGAATCATTAATGGCGAACAACATACTCATAGTCGGTTCGTCAATAGCGATAGGCGGCAATGCTTCCGGATTTTCAAAGTCACAGATCGTATCACCGATCTCAAAGCCTTCGATACCTACCAACGCACAGATGTCACCGGAAGAAACTTCCGATACCTTCGCGCGTCCCATACCTTCAAATGTATGCAGTTCCTTGATTTTGGATTTCACAAAACTTCCATCACGCTTGGCCAAAGATACATTCATACCCTCTCTAAGCGTACCACGATGTACACGACCTACGGCAATACGTCCGGTATAAGAAGAATAATCCAGAGAAGTCACCAACATCTGCGGAGTACCTTCCAACTGCGTGGGAGCCGGTATATTCTCTACAATACAGTCCAGCAATGCGAAGATATTATCAGTAGGAGTCTTCCAGTCCGTACTCATCCAGTTGTTCTTCGCAGAACCGTAGATAACAGGGAAATCCAACTGATCTTCCGTAGCCTCAAGACTGAACATCAGGTCGAACACCATTTCATATACTTCCTCCGGACGACAGTTCGGTTTGTCTACCTTGTTCACCACAACGATGGGTTTCAGGCCAATCTGCAGAGCTTTCTGCAACACGAAACGTGTCTGGGGCATCGGACCTTCGAAGGCATCCACCAACAGGATACATCCGTCTGCCATGTTCAATACACGCTCTACCTCACCTCCGAAGTCACTGTGTCCCGGAGTATCAATGATATTGATTTTAGTTCCTTTGTAATTGATAGAAACGTTTTTGGAGAGAATCGTTATTCCTCGTTCACGTTCCAAGTCGTTGTTATCCAGCATTAATTCACCTGTGCTCTGGTTGCTGCGGAACAGATTTCCCGCCAAGAGCATCTTATCGACAAGCGTCGTTTTCCCATGGTCAACATGGGCAATGATTGCAATGTTTCTAATATTTTGCATACAATACCTATATATTTGGGTGCAAAGGTACGAATTTTGCATTAGATATAGTTGCAGCAAGAGAAAAATTTCATTGAATATCATTGCAGTATAAAAGATTATCTCTATCTTTGCAGCCTCGTAAGAGAAAATTTATATATCAATTTAATTAAAAGTTATGTATTTAGACGCTGCTAAAAAGCAAGAAATCTTTGGCAAGTACGGAAAGTCTAACACTGATACTGGCTCAGCTGAGGCCCAGATAGCTTTGTTTTCATACCGTATTTCCCACCTGACTGAGCACCTGAAGCTCAACAGAAAAGATTATAGTACTGAAAGAGCCTTGACAATGTTGGTAGGAAAACGCCGTGCGTTGCTGAACTACCTGAAGGATCGCGACATCACCAGATATCGTGCCATCATTAAAGAACTCGGTCTGCGTAAGTAATCCGTTACTTGCAGCAAAAGCATTAAAAAGGGAAGCTGTTAAAAAGCTTCCCCTTTTTTGTTTTCAAATATCTCCGATCCTTATACAATAAATAAGCACAAAAGCTATACAAGACATATCTTCCTCCTATTATGTCTTCTATAGAAGACATATTTCAAGTAAAATATGCACTTTATAGAATTATTTCCTATATTTGCATGTCAAGCAAGTTGAAGTATGGAAAAAGACATCATCAAACAAATCATTCTGAACCAGCAAGAGTTCATTAGCCAGGTGAAGCTATTGCCCCGTAAAGTGTCCATTGAAGAAAATGGTAATTATGTATTTGTGGGTATCCGCCGTGCCGGCAAAACTTATATGCTCTACCAGCATATACAGCAACTGCTAAAAGATGGACATAGTAAACAAGAAATTCTCTTCATTAACTTTGAGGACGAACGCATTACGGATATTAAAAAGGAAGAACTTCATCTGATTGTAGAATGTTACAAAGAGATGTTCGCCTTCGAGCCTATCATCTTTCTGGACGAAATACAGAATATAGAAGGATGGGAGCACTTCGCACGCCGGCTGGCAGATGAGAAACGGCAAGTTTTCATCACGGGTAGCAATGCCCACATGCTCAGCCGTGAAATAGCCTCTACATTGGGGGGACGATACCTGATGCAGGAAATATACCCCTTCAGTTTCACGGAATATCTGGAATATCATCATATTACACTGGATGCCCACTGGCATCTGGCTCCCATCAGGACCGACGTAGTGCGTCTGTTCGAAGGTTACTTCTACAATGGAGGCCTACCCGAAAGTTTCAACTACACAGACAAGCGCGCCTGGCTCACATCCTTATATCAAAAAATACTCTATTCGGACATTGTCATAAGAAACAATGTAAGAAATGAACAAAGCCTGCGTCTGTTAGTACGTAAGCTGGCCGATAGTGTACTTCAACCAATAGCCATCAAAAGATTGCAGAACATCTTGCAAGGAGATGGAAGCAAAGTGACCCGCGAAACAATCTCCTGCTATTTAGGTTATCTGCACGACGCTTATCTCATCTTCTCTCTCTGTAATTTCAATGATTCCATCCCACAGAGAGAAGGAACAAAGAAACATTATTTCTACGACAACGGCATCCTCAACCTATTCCTCTTCCAGCCGGAAACCAAACTACTTGAAAATATTGTAGCTATCCATCTCTATAAACAATATGGAGAAGCACTCTTTTATTACAATAAGAATGTAGAAGTAGATTTCGTAGTTCCCGACGCCGGGCTGGCTATTCAAGTTTCCTATTCTCTCCGCGACGAGCAGACGCGAAACAGGGAAGTCAATGCCCTTGTCAGCCTTTCCCGCTTCATGAACATAAGTACTGCTTTGATTATCAGCAAAGATCAGGAAGAAACTATTGAGCAGGATGGAATAAGCATAAAAGTGATTCCTGTGTGGAAGTGGCTGGCAGAAACGAAATGCGCCGTTTACCCATCATAACGACAGGATATCAGTCATTCTGCTGACAAGCCTCTTTCCAAAAAGAACCTTTCCAGCATATCTTGTGAATAAACAAAGAATAATCATACGCCATTTCCGTATATTCTTCCGCATTTACGGCTAACTTATGCAAGAAAGGGTTACTACTTACGAGTGAAAAGGTTACTACTTATAGGTAGTTTGGTTACTACTTCCGCCTAAAAGGGTTACTACTTATAGGTAATGCACCTATTTGCATTGCGACTCAGACTTATTTGCGCAGTTTTCAGAGTATGTTTCAATCTAACAGAAACGTAAGTATTTCGATATCGCATTATCAATCTGCCTTTTGCCGATTTTCGTTCGCTTGCTTTTGAACTGATGGAGGCGAGGACGAATATAATGCATTCTCAGCAAACAGAAAATACAAAGTGTCAGAATGTCAGATTCAGCAATATCAATTCCGTGAAAGTTTATACCCCACCTTGGGAATGGTGATTAGATCCAGCGATTCATCTTCCGATAAATATTTGCGGAGATTTGCTTTCATCCTGTTCTCCGATAAGAGCATCCTGCAATATATATATTAAACAAATAAAAGCAATTTCTCAATTATCCGACAAACAGGACAATTACACCCGCTTCGTACCTTCTTCGCTCTTTTCGTCCCTCTATAGAAGCGAAGAAGACGCGAAGAAGGTATAGCCCAAAAGAGAAATGGAACAGAACACAAACAGGAGATATGTACAGTCTCTTTTAATCCGGACGCTAAACTTTTCTCCGTGTATTGTTGCATCAAGTAAAAGTTTGTTTTATTTTTGCAGTTTAACAATACAATTTATAACCTAATAGGCGAAAAACATTATCAATTATGGATACAAGCAAGATTGTCGGAGAAAAAATCAAGTCGCTCCGTGAAAGCCAGTCAATCAGTATTGAGCAACTGGCCGAACGTTCCGGTTTAGCCGTAGAACAGATTGAACGCATTGAAAACAACATCGACCTGCCTTCATTGGCCCCGCTCATCAAAATAGCCCGCGTGCTGGGTGTACGCCTGGGAACTTTCCTTGACGATCAGGATGAAACGGGTCCGGCCATCTGCCGCAAGACGGAAGCCAAAGACAGTATCAGCTTCTCCAATAATGCTATCCAGAGCCGTAAGCACATGGAATATCATTCCCTGTCCAAGTCGAAAGCGGACCGCCACATGGAGCCGTTTATCATCGATGTAGCTGCTACGGAAGATAGTGATTTCGTACTCTCCTCTCACGAAGGTGAAGAGTTTATAATGGTTATGGAAGGTATTATGGAAATAAGTTACGGCAAAAATACATATCTGCTTGAAGAAGGAGATAGCATCTATTACGACTCCATCGTTCCCCACCATGTGCATGCTTATGAAGGACAGGCAGCCAAGATTCTTGCAGTAATCTATACTCCGATTTAAATTAATAATGAAGAATGAAGAATGAAGAATTGAGCTGCGCTATAAGGATACCGCATGGCTAATTCTTCATTCTTCATTCTTAATTCTTCATTTCTATGTTATACGAAAGAACGCTCGGCCAATGGCTGGAGCACTGGGCAGAAACTACGCCCGACAAAGAATATATCGTTTATTCCGACCGTAACCTGCGCTTCACCTGGAGCCAGTTCAACCGCCGGGTAGACGACATGGCAAAAGGACTAATTTCTATCGGAGTGAAACGCGGCACCCATGTAGGTATATGGGCCGCTAATGTACCCGACTGGCTTACTCTTCTGTATGCCTGCGCCAAAATAGGTGCCGTCTATGTCACCGTAAATACCAACTACAAACAGGCAGAACTGGAATACTTGTGCGAAAACTCAGATATGCATACCCTTTGCATTGTGAATGGTGAAAAAGACAGCGACTTCGTACAAATGACTTACACCATGCTGCCGGAACTGAAAACCTGCGAACGCGGACATTTGAAGAGCCAACGCTTCCCGCACATGCGCAACGTTGTTTATGTAGGCCAGGAGAAACATCGCGGTATGTACAATACAGCCGAAATCCTCTTATTGGGTAACAATGTGGAAGATGAATGTCTGAATAATCTGAAAAGCCAGGTAACCTGCCATGATGTAGTGAATATGCAATACACATCCGGCACCACCGGATTCCCGAAAGGCGTTATGCTCACCCACTATAACATAACTAACAATGGCTATCTGACAGGAGAACACATGAAGTTCACCAGCGACGATAAGTTATGCGTTTGTGTACCCCTCTTCCACTGCTTCGGTGTAGTACTTGCCACCATGAACTGTCTGACACATGGCTGTACGGAAGTAATGGTGGAACGCTTCAATCCGCTGGTAGTGCTTGCCTCCATTCATAAAGAACGCTGCACGGCTCTGTACGGTGTCCCCACAATGTTCATTGCCGAGTTGCATCATCCGATGTTCGACATGTTCGATATGTCCAGCCTGCGCACCGGCATCATGGCCGGCTCACTCTGCCCAGTGGAACTGATGAAGCAGGTGGAAGAAAAGATGTATATGAAAGTTACAAGTGTATATGGTCTGACAGAAACATCGCCGGGTATGACAGCCTCACGCATTGACGACCCGTTCGATGTCCGTTGCAATACCGTAGGACATGATTTTGAACATACCGAAGTCAGGGTTATCGATCCCGAAACCGGAGAAGAATGTCCGGTAGGTGTGCAAGGCGAAATGTGCAACCGGGGCTATAACAACATGAAGGGTTACTATAAGAATCCGCAAGCCACGGCCGAAGTAATCGACAAGAATGGCTTCCTTCACTCCGGTGACCTTGGTGTGAAAGATGAAGACGGCAATTACCGCATCACCGGACGCATCAAAGATATGATTATCCGTGGCGGCGAAAATATCTATCCGCGAGAAATTGAAGAGTTCCTCTACAAGCTGGAAGGTGTGAAGGATGTGCAAGTGGCAGGCATCCCATCGAAAAAATATGGCGAAGAAGTAGGTGCTTTCATCATACTGAAGGAAGGAGCGGATATACACGAATCGGATGTACGCGACTTCTGTACAGGCAAGATTTCACGTTACAAAATACCTAAATATGTATTCTTCATTGACGAATTCCCTATGACGGGCAGCGGCAAGATACAGAAATTCAAACTGAAAGATGTAGGGTTGCAACTTTGCAAGGCACAAGGAATCGAAATAATATAAAGAATTAAATATAAAGAAACAGGCTGTACAATTAAGTTGCAGCCTGTTTCTATTTAACCACACATTATAATTCATCGGGCATGGGAACCTTTTGCCCGGTTGCCCTCACGGTAGGCATTGGGGCATCCCAACCACGAAGACGGGTACCAAGTTCTTTTGCCATTTCCCTCACTATTTCCAAATGTCGGGCAGCCAGATTATTACGTTCACCAATATCTTCACGAAGATTATAGAGTTCCAGTTCGGCAGTATGCATACGATAGACCAATTTCCAATCGCCCTTACGGAGAGCACTCATGAAGTCGATATCATCCTGATCCTCAAAGCGAAGCTGATGAGGAAAATGAAAGATGATGCCACGCTCAGGGTCAATGCCCGAAATAGCTTCGGGAATCACAATAGCATTAGCCTCGCGTTGATTGGTAATCTTCCCACTTTTCTGAGCCTTAGCCACATACCGGGAACCTTTCTGAATCAGTTTCACTAAGCTCTGACCATCTCGTTCCTGAACGGTTTCGTATTTCTTCACCCCTGCCATTTCAAGGATTGTCGGGAACACATCTTCCGCCGAAACAGGCGTATTGATACGCGTTCCGGCACTAACCTTACCCGGCCAGCAAAAGAGCATAGGAACACGGATACCACCTTCATAAACCGATCCTTTCCCCTCACGTAATGGGAGATTCTGAGTATGAGGTTCCCCACCCTTCTCATTTCCTACACTATGTCCTCCGTTATCGGAGTAAAAAATGATAATTGTATTGTCAGCCACACCTTTAGTTTCCAAGAAATCAAGTACATCACCCAAACTTTTATCCATGCCTTCCACCATGGAAGCATAGCGCGCCTGTCCTTCATCCATTCCGGCATCAAGGTAGGGCTGAATATACCGCTTATCCCGTTGAATGGGAGTATGATTAGAATAATGGGAAAAATAGAGATAGAAAGGTAACTTCTGCCTGATGGGATGTTCTAGCGTTTTGAGTGCTTCGCGGGTCATAGCTTCGGTCAGATGTACATCAGTACCATAATATTGTGACATATTTTGTACCGAACCATAATCCCCCTTACCCGGTAAATTGCCAAAATTATCTTCGGGAAGATAGCTTTTGGGATGACCATTGCTCGAACCGGCAATGTTAACCACAAAGCCCATATTATAAGGATTTGAACCGGGCGTACCCGCAGGCCCCCAATGTGCCTTACCCACATGAATAGTATGATAGCCCGCATCACGAAGAATTTCAACCATAGGAGTTGCATAGAAGGTATGATTGAGCCCGTATGTTTCACGTTCCGGTTCAAGAGAAACGGGACAGAAAGCATTATAATTCCACTCCGGATGAGCAAAAATATCATCGAGGTTCTCATTGGTGGCACCAGGGTGACCGCCAATTGCATCCGGCACAATATCTTTATAGAGTGAAATAAACGACGTAATCTTCATGTGAGCAGGGTTCATGCCAGTCATTAGAGATGCACGTGTAGGTGTTGAAACCGGACAAGCATAAGCGTTTGTCATCATGACACCCATTTGAGAAAGACGCTCCATATTGGGCGTTTTAAAACGCTGGTTATTAGGGTATATTTCTTCACCGAAAGGCAGAGAAGATTCTGTCCACCCGAAATCATCTACTAAAAAGAAAACGATATTAGGGCGCTGTCCGGCATAGAGATTCTGTGAGAGAACTAAAGGAGCGGCTAACGCCAAGCTGCATATTGATTTATTGATTTTCATATGTATTTATTTTTTAGACCATGAGTCACTGCGGAACGGAGTTGCCGGTAGCCCTTCCTTATTATAAAGATTCGCCCGAAAGAAATTCGCAAACGCATAACGTACCGCCACGGGCTCCTGCACCTGAGAGGAGGACACTTCAATGCGGTTACCGTTAATAATCGCTTTTGCAGGATAGAATTTCCGATCTGCACCGGCTATATAGAAACCTTCCACTGGTTCATCATTAGGTGTCATTAAACCATTATCTGCATAATCAAAGCTCAGTATAAGTTTGCTCCCAGATAATTTCATAGACTTAAACAGAGGACCGGAACAGACAATATTCTTACCATATTGTTTAGCCAACGCCCATAAAGCTAATCTTTCTCCGGGAACACGTTTGTTGCGGGGATGGATATCAAGCGAATCGCCTACGTCAGTAATAACCACCATGCCCAGATTCTTCAATCCACCCTGCCACGTTTGAAGCTGAGCTTCCCGGATACCGGCAGGCTGACCTTTGAAAGGAGCAATCTGAACGAAGTAAAAAGGCATGTCCGGTTGCTTCCACTCCTTACGCCAACTATTAATCATATTGGTAAATACCTGTTGATATTGCTCATAGCGCATAGCATTGGCTTCCCCCTGATACCAAATAGTGCCCTTGACGGTGTAACCCAGAATTGGTCTAATCATGCCGTTCCATAGTGTGGACGGAACTTTATAGAGTTTATTCTGTTTCACATTCTCTACTCCAAACTCATCGAACACATCTGCATAAAGTGGGTTATTTTCCATCACCTCCATTTTAGTCCATGACTCCACATGTGTATCACCTTTGGCTGAAAGAATGAGTCCGACAGGAATATGGAGTTCTTTGAAAAGACGTCGACCGAAAACAAAACCCACTGCTGAGAAATTATAAGCATGGTCCGCAGTACAAACAAGCCACTTCCCCTTACAATCATCACGTTCACCGTTAGGTGCCAGGCAATAAGGCACGGTGAAGAGACGGATTTCAGGATAATTGGCGTCCTGTAGTTCTTTGTCGGCCCCTTCCATACCGGTTTGCCACTTCACTTCTTTTTGTTTGCCAACCGGAAAAAGCATATTACTCTGTCCACCGCAAAGCCATACCTCACCAATCAAGATATTGCTGACTGTTACAGTGTTCTCTCCACTAACGGTAATCGACTGATTTTTCATCGTTGCACGAGGCGTTTTCAATTTCACAATCCATTTGCCATCTTCAGAAGCAACCGCAGTCATAGCCTTAGTAGCCCATGAAGGTTGAACAGTTATGACTTCACCCGGTTCTGCCTTCCCCCAGATATTAACTCTGGTATCTTGTTGCAAAACCATATTATCAGAAATGATAGCGGGAAGTGTTACTTTAGCCAACACAGGGCAACAAGTAACAACAGCCAACACCACCAATAATACCCATTGCTTTTTCATTACTCTATTCATTATAGTTAACCAATTCTTTTTTCTTTCCAATACAACAAACAAGGAAACTAATACTACCACCAACAACAACCCACCAAGGCCAGGCCAGCTTGAGAGTTGCACCGAATAAAGCTGTGCTCCACCAGCCCAAAATGCCGGGTTGAAGAAGCAGAACTACCAAACAGCCGGTAACCAATGCGGCTACCACACTATAAACATTGCCACGACGGGTCAAGACAGCACAAAGGAATATCCCCAACATGCCGGCATAGGAGAAACTCATGATGCCAAGCGCAAAATCAACCAACGACTGATCGCCCGCTTCTTGCATCAAAGCAGCAATAATAGCAAAAGCCGTCAATACAATCCCCATAATGACTACAAGGAAACGTGATTCCTTCAACTCTGACTTAACTTTCACATTACCCTTATCGCGTTTTTGTCTCCAAGGAAGATAAAGATCGGAGAACAAGCTACTGGTCATTGAATTAATGGCCGAATTAAAACTTGACAATGCAGCTGCAAGCAGCCCTACCACCATCAGACCGAGAACACCCGTTGGCATGTGGTTGAACATATATTGCGGGAATACCTGACGGCTATCATTTAACATGTCACTCGGTGCGGTTGCACCAAGTAGCTCCGGACGTGAATAGAACACATACAACAACGAACCGATGATCATAAAGATCACAACAACGGGAAGAGAGATAACCTGAGAATATACAAGTGAACTTGCCGCCTTTTTCACAGACTTGCAGGTCAGTTGGCGCTGTACAAATTCCTGATCCGTACTATATTGTGCAAACTTAAAGATGGCACAGGCAAAAAGAGCACCAATCAAATTATAGGGTTCGGTTAGTGACAACTTCGGATCAATCACCTGTAGCTTGTCACCGGACTCCGTATTTTCAAGCACATTGACAATCTCACCCAATGATAGCGGAATGGCACTAAATAACAGATAAATGGCAACCAGACCAGTACCGATTACGAGCAGAATTTGAATCGTATCAATATAAATCAATCCTTTTATGCCTCCAGCCATTGTATAAATTGTACTAACAATGCCAAGAATCACAATCGAAGCAATCAGGTTAGGAAACAATATATCATTATAAAGCATTACAGACACCGCAATGGCAGCAATGAAAAGGCGTGAGCCTGACGTAAGCAATTGCCCCAACAAGAACATGATACTGGTCGCCGTTTTAGCGCCATCACCAAAACGATTACCCAAATAACCATAAATGGTTATCGTATTGGCTTTATAAAGGGCAGGCAAAATAATATAAGCTGCCATTAAGCCACCAATTATCGCCCCAACACTAAGCATGATATAAGTAAAGTTACCGTCGAAAGCAATTTGAGGTGCGCCAACAAATGTACCGGCACTGATTGATGTTCCAACCGCAGCAAAAGCTACCAACCACGTCGGCATACTTCGCCCGCCAAGGAAATAATCTTCAACATTTTTATTTTTACGAGAGAAGAGGAAACCTATCATTGTCAAGGCTCCCAAAAATAGAATTACTATAATCCAATCTAATAATTGCATGGTATCGGGTTTTAGTGTATTAATTACAGATATAAGGTCCATGAATGGAGGTCACAGCATAGTTGTCACTTGTATCATCGAGGGCATAGACATAAAATTCATTACCTCCGGGTTGTACACGAATTACAATATGTCCCTGCTTAGCAGCCATCTGTTTGGTGTTAGGATAGGCAACAAGCGCTGTTGCAGGATGGAAGTTGGTTGAAAATACATCCTTCTTTCCTGGATAAGCCTTTGTCGCAGAAAGAATACGACGCAACACTTCAATATCCGGCTGCTGTGCCTTGCGATTATGAACGACAACGACCTGGGGCCGAAGAGCTTTGAGAAGTGTAACGCCCATCGCATCGTAATTCATGTGATGGTTACTCTTACATGCTTCCACCGGACCCGTCACCGAGCCAACAGGCAATTCCAGATTCTGCCAATCCAAAGTGGTTACGGCAGGCAGGTCTGCCCCGGTGAAGTAATCAAATTTGCCATAAGAAACACGAAAAACAATAGAACACTGGTTTTCATCCGGCCATTCATTTTTGGACAGTTGGTCAGTGGGAATGAAATAATTACGCTCAATATCTTCAACCCCAGTCCACACACGTCCGTTAGCCGCTATATTACGAATTTCGAAAGTGGGATATTTAGCAGCATTATGAACGAGCACAAGCTGATCTTTCTTGCCAACTTTAAATTGTTCAATCTCCATACCATTTTTCTCCTTCTGCCATTTTATAAAATTCAAATAGTTCGGAAATGCTTTACTTATAGGCGCTATTGGATCGTTATAGTCCGGCCAACCACGGTCAATAGCCTTCCTAAAGGGGATACAATCGCCCACACCAGATATACCGGTTAGCTGATAAGCCTTATTCTCCGCCCACTTGCATCCTTTATTAATTTCACCCATGTGGTCGATATGAAAGTGAGTCAGAAGCATATAGTCAATTGCCTTCTGTTTAGTTCCCTTCATGAAATGTGCAATATATTTTGCATAGGTTTCATAAGGAGCTATTTCTTCATTTGGTTTTTGTGGCACAATGTTGGGTGCTTTTTCTCGAATTTCACCGGCATCAACCAACATCGTAGTACCGTCGGGTAATATAAAGAAAGTACATTCCCCTTGTCCAGTGTTGATGGCATGAATATCAAGATAGCCTTCCTTCCACGCTGGTAATACCTTACCTATTTTTACTTCCTGAGCCCGGATAGTCATTGAAAAGAGAACTAATAATGCTATAACCGGTATTTTAAATGGGATATTCATAGTATCTTCTTGTTATTTTATTCAATAATAGCCTTTTGATTCAATATTTCTTTCCGAACCTCATTGCAAGAGAGATTACGGGGAGTACTTCCCGTTTGCGCCGCCAAGGCTGCCGCCACACCGGCTGCATGTCCTGTAGCTCCGCAAGTAGCCCCAACCCTGACAGTGCCGAGAGCCTCACGATCAACCGAGATACAACGACCACCAACCAGCAGATTATCAATCTTGGCAGGTAACAAACTGCGATAAGGTATTTGGAATGGAAGAGGTACATACATGTCATGCATACCGTTTTGATTTTTAGGAGGGTGCACATCAATGGGCCAAACACCCAATGCTATTGAATCTTCAAACTTGCGGTTGGATACAATGTCATTTTTGGTCATGGTATAGACCCCATCAAGCCTACGGGTTTCGCGAATGCCAATGGTGGCTGAAGTATTCATAATCCAACTGTTCTCAAAGCCTTTGCAATGTTTTTTGTAATAGTTGACAATACGGTGAGCATCACTACGTGCCTCCATTTCAGCAGCAGTCAGCTCGTTTGCATTAACCGCCGATCCATAAACACGTGTCGTATTAACCCAAGGATAGTTTTTTCTTAAACCGCCAAACCAGGGACCACCAAAGAAAGGAAGTTCATCGGCCTCACAGGCATTACTGAGCATCTCACGGTCAATTCCGACATCTCTCCTTCGCGAGGTATATTCGGTTAACAATTCTTTCCCTAAGAAACCGGGTCCAGGACCAAACGGTATTGTCAATTCATCTTCATAGCCTACACTTCCCTGTGGGTTAACTTCCGCAAGAAAAAAAGGCAATGTCATGGGCTGAAGTTCAGGTGATATATTAAACCCGGCTCCGGCACGCGCTATGACATCCCCATTTCCGGTACAATCCACTACGATCTTAGCCATAATTGCCTTACGCCCATCCACATTCTCTACAATGCCCCCCTTCACTTTATTCTCTTCAACAATGACATCGGCCATCCAGGTATGCAACAGACATCTTACCTGATATTTCAACAGTAGTTCATCAGCAGTCAGTTTCATAATCTCAGGGTCAGAGCTCAGTACCCAACTACGGTTATTTTCAACTCCTCCCTTCTTTTCAGCCATCGCAATCCATTCACCCATAACACCATCTACACAACGGCGATAAGGACGCAACCAACTGTTGAACCCGGCCAATGTGATCACCAGACCATTGGTCCACATGCCACCAAACGAGCCCATCGCCTCAACAAGCATGGTCGAAGCTCCGGCCTTGGCAGCACCGATAGCAGCACCGACACCGGCAGGCCCACCACCAACAACCAAGACATCAACGTCATTGATGACTTCTATTTGCCTTTCTTTTTCTGTATACGTTTTCATTAATTCCATGATGATATATGCTATAATAGTATTTTCAAAATTGTACGATTTTCAACATTAGTCTCTTAATCTCAGATTCATCAGAAAGCGACTTAACCTTAAATGCCGGAGAAGCATTATATATAAGAACCTGATGTTTAGCAATATCTTCGGTTTTCACATTAAAAACCTGATTTCCCAACTCAATTTCAACGTTTCCTTTCAGTTCAATCTCTAAATAGATTCCACCAAAGGTTACGCAAGGTAACGGCTCGTTGAGTACTACCGTTTGTTCCTTTTTTAGTAATATACTTCCAACCTTAGTTATGACCGGGCAAATAAAATCCTTAATTTCATGTTTATCAACCAAAAGGGTACCCTGACCGTTCAGGTCGGGAGCCAACAAATCCGTGGAGATGAAATTAATATCATTACGATTAATTTTATTGAAATGCACAAATTTGTCGGCATGAGATTCTCTCATAAGACCATGCAACTTAGCTAAAGCAACGTACCGGTCATACTCATCCTCATCAAAGCGGGAAGCACTGATAGCCATAATACAATCTCCCTGATTCTGTATCTTTTCAAAGACAGTCTGATATAAAATTCCCATTAACCGGACATCGTAAACTCCAAGATCTCGAATAATCTCATTAGCACGATTATTGGAAGTAATAACGTAATTTCTCTTTCCAAGCACTTCATCTGCAAGAGTGATTATATCTTTATAATGCCGACCAGTTTCATCAAGCAATTTAGGTTCAATAAATGTATAAAGTCCGTTCCGTTTACATTCGGTTAGAAATTCCCTTAATGTAGGTATCCGACTTCTCATTTCCAATTTATCAGCCTTTAAGATAAAATCCTGTTTCAGTTCTATAAGTGTCTTTGTTTTAACCGGAACTTGAACGGAGAGTGTTGTTCCGTCGGCATTCAGGCAGGTACGGTTTAGTGTACTGTCATGCATCACTACCAGATATCCATCAGCTGACAGGCGTACATCAGTCTCAATAGCTTGAAAACCGGCGCGTTTGGCCAATGAAATGGCATCCAGAGAATTCTCCCCGGCAATTGTGCCATGCATATTGACACCCCGATGAGCTATAAAGACGCGCTGAGCATGTAATCCCGTTACCCAACTACAGATTATAAAACAAAAAAAGACGAATTTCTTCATTGCTAACATACGTTATTCACTGAAAATAAGTAGCAGAACTCCAGATATTTTTCCATATTATCAATAGCTCTGCCACTTATATCATTTTTTAGATAAAACAATTTATGAACTAATATCCTGGATTCTGAGTCATATTAGGATTAATCACCAGCTCTTTCGCCGGAATAGGCCATAAATATTGTCTTTCAGAGAAAGCTCCCTTAGAACAAACCTGTACATAGCCATCGCTTACCATTTTTGAAAAATCGGCAATACCATCTTCATCTATTTCTGGAGCATAAGGCCAGAACCAATGTCCCGGTTTTACCACTTTATCTATCAATTCATTTCCGGGATAGAGTACTCCACAGTTTGGTTTATTCAGCGCTTTTTGAGCTAATCCCCAACGAATCAAATCGTAATAGCGAAGCCCCTCAAAGGCCAACTCAACACGCCGTTCACGACGAAGAACCGTTCGGAGTTCTTTCTGATTAGTTGTTGTAATAGCAGGATAATTAGAAACATCACTCAATTCCACGCCATAGGCACGTGCACGCACCTGATTAATAGCATCCAAAACGCTTTGGTCAATCTGGTTCAACTCAATCTTAGCCTCAGCATAGATCAAAAGCACATCGGCATACCGGATAATTACCAGGTCATTCTCGGGGGTAAAGTTGGTATCGGGTCCCCACGTTCTGTCAACTGACTTTCTCCACACCAAACCGGTAAAGGAAGCAAACTGAGCCCTGGCACGAGTATCACCGTTATTCACCAGCTTCCCTGTTGAATAGTCCATTACTTTAGTAACCTCCGGATGAGGGTTATATTCATAGCCAACGAACTCACTTCCAAATTCCACGATCGAAGCTGTGCAGCGAGGATCTCGATTCTGAAAAGGATTGTGAGAATCAAATAGAGGCGACTCATCAATCAACTTACCATCGGTACACTCGTAAGCTGCAAGTAGTGCCCACGAAGGAACCTTGCTCGAAAAACCGCCCGCTGTACGTGGGTAGTAGCTTTTTGCATCGCCGATATTACCAATCAGGAGAGCTGTTGAACGAGGCAATAAAAAGATTGACTCTTCAGCATTCTTCGTATAGAATAAATCTCCATAATCTTTATGAAGCTTATAAACACCCAGATCCATACACGCTTTTGCTGCTGTAGCAGCGATCTCATAATCACCGAAATACAACGCATAGCGTGCTTTCAATGCCAAAGCGGCACCTTTGGTTGCTACCTGTTTTCCGGTGTAAGAAGCCGGAAGATGTTCAGCAGCATAATCAAAATCATCATAAATGATTTTAATCACATCGGCTTTAGGTGACCGTGCCATTTTAGATGCGGCTTCAATAGTTAACAGATCTTCTACATAGACTACATCACCAAAAGCAAAGACCAGCATAGCATAATGCGCAGCACGTGAAAAACGTGCCTGGGCTTCATAGGACAACAGAGTTGCCTCATTGATTCCATTTTCACGACCACGATCCAAATTAGCAATGATAGCATTGGAACGGGCAATGGCTTTGTATTGGTTGGTATAGAATGTTGCCAGCTCAACACTACCGGACGTATTTGTTTCACTGTTTAACGTTCCATCGACAATGTCAGGACCGGCAACGTCACGATAAAGGTAGTCATCAGACCAAGCTTCTTTGGCAACAGGCCAAAATGCAGTGCGATACAAATCATTCACCGCCATTTCATACTCGGTTTCGTTACTGTACCAGGTTTCACTTGAACCTTGGTCTAGTGGATACAGATCCAAGCTGTTGCACGATACCAATGAAAGTGCGAATACTGTCAGTATAATATATATATTTTTCATTGTTCTAATCCATTAAAAATTAATATTCAATCCAAACAACACCGAAGTGGTCATAGCATAAGAGGTAGTTCCTCGTTCAGGATCCCAACCGTCAGGATAATGGCTCAGACAGAACAGGTCATTGGCCGATACATAGAAACGAACCCGCTCAATCTTAGCCTTTTGCGTAAGGCTCGCCGGAAGAGTGTATCCTAAGGTAATGTTCTTCAAGCGAAAATAACTACCGTTGAACATCCAGAAGGTTGACATAGCGTTATTACTATCATTGTTCTGATAAGTGAGACGTGGATAACGTGCCGCCAGATTCTCTTTTTCAGAATTGAAGGAACTCCAATAATTTCTATCTATAATGGCAGGAATGCTTCCCCACTGGTTGTGATAAGGTTGAACCATCTTAGAGTTCATACGTACCTTTTGCTTACCAATGCCCTGGAAAGCAGTACTAAAGTCAAAACCTTTATAAGCAGCCGACAATGTTCCACCATACATGAAGCGAGGTTGCGAATTCCCAAGAAGTACACGGTCATATTCGGGAGAGATAATGCCATCAGGCACACCATCCGGACCAGAGATATCTTTATATTTCACATCACCAACCTGTGTATTGCTATTTAGTGTAGCAGATTTGTCCAGTTCTTCCTGGGTTTGAAACAAGCCTTCAGAAATGTAACCATACCATTCATCAAATAAACTACCGGTCATCTTCACTTGATCGCCCATGAACTGCGTACCGCTCAGGTCGTCCATTTTAGAAATATAATCAGAAAGGTTAGCAGAGATGCCATAGGTAAACTCACCAATACGGTCATTCCATGATAGTTCAAGGTCATAGCCCCTGGTATGCATTTTACCCGCATTCTGTGACGGATTAGAATATCCCATATATTTAGGTATTTCAAGATCAAGCAACATGTCTTTTGTACGCTTGTAATAATAGTCGCCCACAAAAGATAAACGCCCGTCAAAGAATCGCGCATCAACACCAATATCGTATGTTTCAGTCGTTTCCCATGTTAGATTGCGTATAGGATATTGGATTTGAGCGGCCCCTTTGTAGTAAGTAGATTCACTTGCATCAGCCTTGTTATAGAACAACGAATTAGTAAACTCCATCAATGAGACATAGGGGTAGTTACCGATACGTTCGTTCCCCAGAGTACCGATAGAAGCTCTCAGCTTTAGGAATGAAAGCGTTTTGGCATTTATTTTTTCCATGAAAGGTTCTTCACTGATAATCCAACCAGCTGACACGGAAGGGAATGTACCCCAACGAGAATCTTTATGGAAACGTGATGAACCGTCACGACGAACATTGACCTGAAGCAGATAACGATGATTGAAGCTATACATAACTCGACCAAAGAATGAACGATAAGCATTCTCATATGCGGAACCGGAATTTGCTAAATAGTCCTTAGGACCTGCATCCAGATAAGGATAACTGTCCAAATCGTAATGGTCACTTGAAGCACTCATTGTTTCATGATGGTAATAATAGTTTTCGTAACCAAGCATAATATTGAAGTCATGCTTACCAAACTTTTTCATATAGTTTGCAATAAACTGTGTAGTTAGCGAACGGGAGTCGGCCCGTTTCTCTGTCAGCTTAGTAGAGCCGCAACCGGCAAACGTACCAATGATGGTAGTAGGATCATCTTGTGATGTAAATCCAGCCTTTTTCTGAAACTTCTTACCTTTAGAAATCGAGAAATCCGGAGCAAGTACAGCTGATATTTTCAAATCTTTGAATGGAGTGAAGTCAATAGAAACACGCCCACCAATCTTTGTAGAATAAGTTTCATTGTAGCCACCCTCAACCAGACGGCCATAGAGATTATTACCACCTTTCACATCAGCCAGACCGCCATGCTCCCACTGCCATGCATAAGCAGGTGAGGCTACCAAAATACTGTTCCAAACATCCGAAAACATTGGTTCATGATTCTTGGCATACTTTACATTTAAATCTAACGAAGCGGCAAGATACTTACTGAATGTCAAGTCGTTATTTAACCTTGCCATATATCTTTCGTAGTAGTTTTCAGCATCTTTATAAAGCCCATCTACTTTTTCGTAGCTAAGAGATGCTCTCGTCTTAACATTTTTACTACCGCCAACAAGATTCAACGTATGGGTTTGGCGTGGTGCCGAGCCCTTAATCAAGAGGTCATACCAATCAGTTATCGGATAGTTATCGGGATCGGTTTTATTGTTCTTTACCCAATTATTAACCTGATCCTCAGTATAGACCGTGTAAAGGCCCCCAGCAGGATTATCATTGTATTTCAACTCGTTAACCATTTCAAGATAGCGTTGAAAATCAACCTGTTTCGGTTGGGCAGTGGGGATTTCAATACCATACTCGAAGTTATAACTGATACGCAAGTCTTTCTCAGTCGCACGTTTGGTCGT
>OHQM01000148.1_pt1 | contig 44069 bp, 34 predicted proteins | sample 1577941 | NCBI WGS metagenome assembly OHQM01 (sample SAMEA3879604, study PRJEB24766) | human gut metagenome | biome: human-associated habitat; feature: feces | place: USA | collected 1985/1987
CCCGGGGGCATATGCCCCGGGGCGCCTTCCTTCTCAAAAGGGGGTTCATCGCTTTTTGGGCGGCGCTTTTGCTCCCTCAGGGTAGGTTTCCCCACACTCAGATCAGGTTCTTCTCCGTCTCCCGGCTGAACAGGTGCACCAAGTTGCCGCCGAAGGTGACATGGATCTGGGCGCCGAAGGTGAAGGACGTGCGCTGCTCCCGGCTGAGGTCGATGGTGGGCAGGATCACAATGGCGTCCCGCCCCTGTATGGTCACGTGCATGTGGATGGTGCTGCCCATGAGTTCCGTCACGTCCACCTGGGCGGGGATGGCGCCCGGCGCACCGTCGCCACAGAGGACGATGTGATCCGGCCGGATGCCCAGGGTCACGTTCTGGGGAACGGCCCCCGCCGCGGCCAGGGCCGCCTGCTTATCCGCGCTGGGGACAATCCGGGCGCCGCAGACGTCCACATAGTACCCGTCCGCGTCCCTGCCCAGCCTGGCGTCAAAGAAATTCATCTGGGGCGTGCCGATAAAGCCGGCCACAAACAGGTTGGCCGGGTGGTCGAAGACCTCCTGGGGTGTGCCGATCTGCTGGATAAACCCGTCCCGCATAATGACGATCCGGTCCCCCAGCGTCATGGCCTCCGTCTGGTCATGGGTGACGTAGATAAACGTGGTGTTGATCTTCTGGCGCAGCTTGATGATTTCCGAGCGCATCTGATTGCGCAGCTTGGCGTCCAGGTTGGAGAGGGGCTCGTCCATAAGGAACACCTGGGGCTCCCGGACAATGGCCCGGCCAATGGCGACCCGCTGGCGCTGGCCGCCGGACAGGGCCTTGGGCTTCCGCTTTAAGAGTTCGGAGATGTCCAGGATCTCCGCCGCCTCCCGCACCTTCTGGTCGATGACCCGCTTGGGGAATTTCCGCAGCTTCAGTCCGTAGGCGATGTTGTCGTAGACGGTCATGTGGGGGTAGAGGGCGTAGTTCTGAAACACCATGGCGATGTCCCGGTCCTTGGGGGGGACGTGGTTTACCAGCTTTCCGCCGATATAGATCTCCCCCTCGCTGATCTCCTCCAGTCCGGCCACCATCCGCAGCGTGGTGGATTTGCCACAGCCGGAGGGGCCCACCAGCACGATAAACTCCTTGTCCGCGATCTCCAGATTAAAGTCGTGGACGGCTACCACATGGCCGTCGTAGATTTTTTTGACGTTTCGTAAACTCAGGTCTGCCATGGATCATTCTCCTCCGGCTTTCTTTTTGTATTGGCGTTCCAGCCGCTCCTCCTTGCGCTGCTCCACAGCGGCCTCCACCTTCACGGGTACGGTGGCCTTGACGAAGCGGTAGCCCCGGCGGATATAGCGTATCACAGTGACGGTCAGGAAAATGGCGGGACAGAGGGCCAGAAGCACGGAAAGCAGCAGCAGCAGTACGGCGTAGTCCTCCGTCAGGCGCGCGGCGTTCTCCCAGTAAGGCAGGGCTACGCCCGCAGTCTGCATCGAACGCGTGCCGAAGTCGGCAATGACCTTTATGGTGTTAGACAGGCTGAACCTGCCCGTGTTCTGCACCGTCTCGGCGTCCTGGAACGCCTCCCTGAGCAGGCCCGCCGTGAAGCCCGTTATGGGCTCCGCACAGACGAGCTCGTAGCAGTCTATGCCGCCCTCGCCGCCGTTCAGCTCCAGCAGCGCGTCGAAGTGGAGGAACACCTCGCCTGTGGCGTCATAGGACTTCTGGCTCGCCTTGTCGCTCTCTATCGCGACGACGCCGGCCACGACAAAAGGCTTGTCGCCTATCGTCACCGTCATGCCGGCAAGCTCATAGCTGCCGAATATCTGCCATGCCAGCTTTTCATCCAGCAGCACCTGATCGTGCATGAGGCTGTCCTCGTTTATGTAGCTTCCGGAGCGCAGGGTCAGGGGATGGAAGCTGAACCATTCCCCGCCCACACCGGTCGCCCGAACCTCGGCGCGGCCCTTGTTGCCGGTGACGGTCAGCTTGCCAGAGCCGCTGTAGGCGTCTATCCACAGCGGAGGCTCGTCCTCCTTCGCCTCCAGCGAGACATCCAGCAGCTTGGAGTCCATCTTCGAGCGGAAGCTGTATATGTCCGTCAGGCTCTTTTCAGCGCCCACGGGGAAGAATGTGCTGGCCTGGGCGTATCTCTGCTCTCCCTCGCCCTGATAGCGCTCCGCCGCCTGCTGGGCCAGCAGCCTGCCCGCCGTGTCGGAATACACGAAGCCCAGCACGCAGCAGGCTATGAGCAGCGCTGCGCACACGCACAGCAGAACTATCTTCCCCCGGCTGAGCGTCGGCCGCTTCAGGCGCAGAGAGACCTTGGGCCGGGGCAGGGCTATTTTCCTTTGCTTCAGTCCGCTTATCTTCATCCCTTATCAGTCTGGCAGACGCACCAGCATCCCGTCCTCAACGGGCTTGGTGGCCGTGGTCAGCACCATGTCATAGGCGGACAGGCCGCCGGAGACGGCGGTGTTCACGTCGTCCTTCGCAAGCTCCGTAACGTCCACGCGGGTGGCCACGAAACGGTTGCCCAGCGGGCTGCTCTTCGCTACTATGACCAGCACGAAGCTGCCGTTCGAGTCGGAGCGCAGGGCGCTGTTCGGAACTATGGTGTCGTAATTCTGGCTGCGCTGGCCTATGGAGACCGAGACCTGCGTGCCGCTCGTGATATCGCTGCCCGTCACGTCGAAGACGAGCTGCTTGCCGCCGCTCTGCCCGGCGGACGTGTTGTTGCGGATGCCCACCAGCTTTCCGGACAGGCCGGAGCTGCCCCAGTAGCCGGTGCTTATCTCAGCCGTGTCGCCTATGGTCACCTTCTGGGCCTGCTCGTTAGTCACGTTCATGGAGACGGTATAGCCGCGGTCCGGGACCTCGATGGTCATGACGGCGGTGGCGGGGTCGGTGTTGTTGCCGGCGGTGACGTTTATCTCCTTCACGACACCGTTCACCTCGGAGACTATCTGGCCGCCCGTCACGTTGCCCTCGGCGTCCTTCTCCCCGCCGCTCAGCTCCTCCAGCTTGGCCTCAAGCTCGGCTATCTCGTTTGCCAGCTTGCTCAGCTCCAGGTTGTCGAGCTGGGAGGTCTTGAGGAGGGTCTGCAGCGCGTTCTCGCAGCTTATGACATTGTCCTTCGCGGTATCGTAGGCGGTCTTCTTTTCAACCATGTCGGCGTGCTCGGCCTCGAGCGCATCCATCTCGCGCTTGGCTTCGGTGACCTGCTTGTTCAGGGCCTCGTTCTGAGGCTGCATGGACTCAACGGCTTTGTTATAGGCGTCCTGCGCCTTGGTCAAGGCATCCCGTGCCTCCCTGATGGCGTTGTAGCCCTTCGCAATTTCCGCCAGCGCCTGGCTTGGCAGGTTCGTTATGTAGCTCGCGTTCCTATCGAAGATGTAAAATTCAAGCCCAAGCGCTTTGCGCTCCGCAAACGTGCTGTCGGCATAGGTCACAAAGTAGTCGATCAGGCTTCCCTCAGAGGCAGTGAAGACGTCCGCTATAGCCTCGGCACACGCCTGCTTGTCCTTGTAAAGCTGGCGAGCAGCCTCGCTGGCAAGAATGTCTTCAATGTAGTACTTCTCATTCTTGTATCGGATGCAGTTCGAGTCATACTCGAGCTGTGCGGCGTTGACGGCGTCGCCCAGCTCCTTGAGCGTGTCGCCCTTGCCGCCCTCGACGTAGCCGCCGGCGTCCTCCAGCTCGTAGGTGAGCTGCTGATAGTACTCCTTCGCGGTCTCGTAGCGCACCTTGGCGAGCTCTATATCCTCGGCGGTGATGTTCACGGCGATGGCGTCCCGGGCGGCGATGGCCTCCTGCAGCTTCTCCTGCGCGCGCGTGACCTCGCTGCCGCCGCCGCTCATGTTGATGAGCTTCTGCTGATAGCTGTACTTCGCGGTCTCCAGCTGGGTCTTGAGCTCGTCCGTCTCTGTCCCCTCTCCGGCGGCCAGGATGAGCAGCACGTCGCCCACCTTCACCTCCTGGTCCTTCGTGACCAGGACCGACTGCACCTTACGCGAGGTCGTGGTCTTGACCTCATAGACCTCCTTGGCCGTGATGGTGCCGGTGCCGCGTATCTGCGTCGTTATGGAGCCGGACTGCACGTACTGCACGGCGGCCTCGGGCAGGGAGGCGTTCATGATGGTGTTGGAGAAAAAAGTCAGAACGAGCATGACCGCCAAAAATATAATGGCGACGTTCTTGACCCAGCCCCTGTTTTTGACCCTCTGCTCAGTCATCTTGCGTTTTCCTCCGTCTTTCGTGTAGCGTTGTGCGGCTCAGCCCTTGACCGAGCCCTGGGTTGCGATGCCCTCGACCAGGTATTCCTCGCCGTGGAGGAACAGCAGCAGCGTCGGCACCATATATATCGTGGCTATGGCGAAAGCCAAACCGACCTCGCCCGTGTTTATCGTGGACAGGTACACCGAAAGCGGCTGCTTCTCCGCGTCCGGCAGCAGGACGATGGGCTGCTCGACCATGTTCCAGTAGTCGATAAACACGAGTATGGCTATGGAATACAGCGCCGCGCGGCACTGGGGCATGCAGACCTTGGAGAACACCTGCCACTCGCCGGCGCCGTCTATCTTCGCAGCCTCTATGAGCGCGTACGGTATCCTGCGCATGAATTTCGTCAGCAGGAACACCGAAAACGGCGCAAAAGCGCCCGGCAGGATGATGGCCCATCGCGTATTGAGGATGTGCAGCCACTGGGAGACCAGGTAGTTCGGCACCAGCGTTACCTGATATGGCATCAGCATGAGGATGACGTAGAAGAAGAATATCGCCGCCCTCACCTTGCCGCGCCAGCGGGTGAAGCCGTATGCCGCTATCGAGGCTATGGCGACCTGGAACACCACGATGGGTACGACCAGGATGACCGAGTTCCAGAACTTCAGCAGGTAGTCCGGGCTCTTCAGGAGCACGGTTATGTACTGGCTCAGCGAGACCTTGTCCGGGATGAACTTGAGGTTCACCTTCTCGGAGACATAGGTCTTGCCCGAGGACGTCGCGTTCTGGAAGATGACGCCGTAGTTCGCGCTTATCTCAGACTGAGTCATGAAGGAGTTTGAGATGGTCAGCAGCGTCGGCAGCAGGAATACGACCGCCAGCGCGGCGCAGATGACGAAAATAACGGCGCGGGAGAAATATTTCTTTTTTTTCATCCCTCCACGTCCTTTCCGAACCAGTCCTCCACCTTGAACAGGACGGCGATGATGACGACCATGGCTATGGCCATGACCACCGCGGCGGCGGACATCTTCTGGAAGTCGAGGGATTGGAAGGTGTTGTTCATAAAGTGCTGGAGCATATACAGGCTGCTGACCGGGTAGCCGCCCGTCATGAGGTAGACCTCGCGGAAGACCTTGAAGGAGCTTATGAGCGAGAGGATCATGACAAAGAGCACCGTCGGTGAAAGATAGCGCAGCTTGATGGCAAAAAACTTGTACGCCTCGGAGGCACCTTCGACGTCCGCGACCTCAAGCAGCTCCTTCGGGATGTTCGCAATGGCCGACATGAAAAGGATCATGTTGTAGCCCAGGCTCTTCCACAGGAAAAGGGTGAGTATGACTATCTGCCCGTAGTCGGACTTTATCCAGTCTATCTTGGCCATGCCGAAGAGGGCGGTGAATTCGTTTATGACGCCGTTGTTGCTGAAGAGCACCTGCCAGATGAGCACGACGGAAGCCACGGGGACCATCATCGGGCTCAGGAAAAAGGTGCGGAACTGGCTCTTGAGCGGTATGCGCGCCTCAAGCAGCATCGCCAGGCCCAGCGCCAGCACGGTGGCAAGCGGCACGGCCAGGGCGGAAAATGTCGCTGTGTTCTTCGCCGCGTCCCGGAAGGCCGAGTTTTTGAACAGGGCGATGAAGTTGTCCAGGAACACGAACTCGGGGTTTATCGAATTCTTGATGACGGAATAGTACACGACAACGCAGAAAGGAAGGACGAAGAAGATGAGGACGCCGAGCACGCTCGGGCCTATGAAGCAGAGGCTGTGCGCCAGGTCTTTCAGCTTTCTGTTCCTGCGGTCTCTGGTGAGACGCTCGCGCCCGCGTGCCAAGGCCTTCATCCTTCTTCATCCCTCCCTGTTGTCCTTTGGATGCCGTCTTTCTGTATTATACTACTTAGGACAGCAAAGCTCAACCATAAATATCACAATTTGTGCTGGATATTTCGACAAATTATACCCTATCTTGTGCCAATTGCCTCTCAGCTCTGCTCGCTGACGTAGATGGAAACACGGTTCTGGATGGTGGCTGCCACATCCTGGGCGCTCTTTTCGCCGTTGAAGTAATAGGCGGCCTCCTCGTTGATGATGCTGGTTATCTGGTCGCTGCTGTAGCCGACAGCGATGACGGTGCTGTCCACGACGGCCTTGATGGCGTCGGCGTCCTCCTGGGTGAAGGTGCGCTTGGTCTCATTGCCCTCGTTGTCGTAGTAGTAGGACTCCTGGCCTATCTGGGCCTCGAACTGCGCCTCATAGGCGGCCTTGTTGGTGCACATGCCGGAGTAGCTGTTCTCCTTCTGGTAGTCCTCGTCGAGGCAGTAGCGGATGAAGCTCCAGGCCGCGTCCTTGTCCTTGCAGGCGGAGGAGATGGCGAGGCCTGTGTTCATGCTGAACACGGCGCCGCTGCCCTCCACGCCGGGGTAGCCCTTGAGCACCATGTCGTCGCCAAAGGCGGAGCAGTAGTAGCTGTAGTTGTAGAGGCTCGACAGGTACATGCTGATGAGCAGCTGTTTGCCGGCCTGGACACGATAGACGTCGTCGGACTCGGCGGTCCACTCATAGTGCTCCCAGTCGAAGGTCTGGGGGAAGCTGTTGGCAAACTCAAGCAGGTCTATGAACTCCTCGGAGTTGAAGCTGCACTGGCCGGTGCTCCAGTCCACGAAGTTGCTGAGGTTCAGGCTGCACACGTCGCTGAACACGCTGTCCCGCGTCGTGCCGACGCTGAAGACCTCGCAGCCCTCAGGCATCTTCTCAAGCGCGGCGTAGATGTCGTCATAATCCCAGCCGGGCTCGGAGCCGATGATGGAGGCCGGGCCGGCGAGGGTGCGCACGGTGAAGGAGCTGGTTATCTGATAGAGCTTGCCGTCCTCGCTGATGGCGTTGAAGAAGGGCTCCACGACGCCCGCACGGCCGCCGAGCTCCTCATCCGCCTCTATGTAGGGCCACAGGTCCTCGAAAAGGCCCTTGTTCCCGAAGACGTCCATAGGCAGGGAGCTCGTCACCAGAATATCAGGCACGGCGCCGGAGCCTATCTCCGTTATGAGCTTCGTGAGGCCGGCGGAGTAGTCGTCGTCGGTGTTGAACTCGGAATAGTCGCGCACCTCGATGCGGTAATCGCTGCTCTTGCGGTTGAAGTCGAGTATCTGGCTCTTGACGCGGTAGTCGAGGTAGACGCAGGCGAGGGTGAGGGTGGTCTTCTGCGGCACCTGGTCATAGGGGGTCTTCTTGAGGGTGATGAAATAGGTGATTGTGCCGTCGCCGCTGGAGGAGTACTCGCTGCTCAGGCAGACGATGTCGCCGTTTTCGGTCAGGCAGGCGGAGCTTATGTTGTTGCTGTCAACGTCGCTGTTTATCCAGGTGACGAGCTGCTCCTCGGTGTCGGTGGCGAGGGTGTAGCCGTAGAAGCTCTCGCCCTTGTTGTAGCAGAAGTCATAGCTGCCGCCGGCGACCCTGGCGCCGTAGGCCTCGCTGGGCAGCTCGGCTATGGGCTCGTCAAGGCGGAGCGTGGAGACGTTCACGGGGCGCAGGCTGAGGGCGGTGTACTCGGAGTTGTAGGACAGGGCGCAGACGCTGCCGTCAGCCGCGGTGACGATGTTCGAGACGCCGGTGGACTCGTTCGAGAGGTCGATCTCGCCCAGCTTGCTGCCGTCGGCGCCGATGACCATTATGGCGCCGTTCACCATCATGTAGATGTTGCCGTCCCCGTCCACGGTGAAGTTGGAGACGTAGAAATACTCGTTCTCCTCCGCAAACATGGCGGACAGGTCGATCTTCTCGCCCTCAGCGCCGGAGGCGTCGAAGGTGCGCAGGTAGTAGGTCTCGACGTAGGTGTACTCCACGTTGCCGCCGGGCATGGGCTCGATAACGGGTACGTCCACGGCGGCCAGGGCGTCGGCCGCTGCGGCGGTCTCGCCCTCGCCGGAGCTCTCAGAGCCGTCCCCTTCCGCCGCAGCGTCGCCGCCGGAGGCGATGGAATAGCTGACGTTCTCTACAAGGGCGAAGCCGCCGCCGGGCAGCGCGCACATGCCGGTGACCCAGCTGCCGCCGTACTCGGCGTTCTCGGGCGTCTCTATGGCGCTGTAGCCCTCAAAGGGCTTGAGGTCCGTGCCGTCCAGCGCAATGCTGTATATGGCGGGGACCCAGCTGTCATAGGTGTACTCCTCCATGACGGGCTCGCCGTTCTCGTCGAGGATGGGGTTGCCGTTGTCGTCATAGGTCGGTATCTGCTCCACGATGGGGTCGCCTTTCACGTTGGTGAGGAAGTATATGCGCCCGTTGGAGAGCACGGAGTTGCTCACGCCGCTGAAGTCGCGGCTGAGCTCCGTGTAGTTGGCGACATAGGCGTATTCCGGGGTCGGGGTATTGGTCGTACCGCCTCCGCCGCAGGCAGAGAGCAGGCCCAGCGCCATTACAAGCGCCAGGACGATGCAGAGAGTCTTTTTCAGCTTCATCATGTTGTCCTCCAATAAATATATTCAGCAAAGGTTTTCTGCACTCAGTTCAGGCCGCCGAGGTAGTCTGCGGCACGGCTCTGGAGCAGCTGGGCGGCGCCTTCGGCGTCTATCGCGCCGCTGTAGCAGAGCTCCAGCGGCTCTTCGGCCAGCCTGGCCAGCTCCCAGCTGTCCGTTATATATCCGCGCGTACAGCCGTCTGTCTCCTCCAGCAGCTCCCGCAGGAGCTGCGCGGCGTCGGCGTTCTGGCCTTCCGCCGCCTTCAGCCGCTCCTCAAGCGCGGCGCGGTTCACGGGCAGGCTGCTCATGTCCCCATAACTGTCCTCGGAGACCAGCAGGCTCAGGAAGTCCCAAGCCCCGGACTTGTCGGGGCAGGCCTCGGAAACGGCCCAGCCGCCGCAGCTGAGGTACCAGGCCCGGTCGCCCGTGCCGGGCAGGCCCTGGAGGGCCAGCTCGTCCCCGAACTCGTCCACAAGGCCGACGAGGCTTGTTGCGTCGTAGGCCTTTATCATGTAGAAGCGCTGCCGGGGCTCTCCCCAGCCGCCGAAGGCATCCTCCGCGCTCTTCGGGAAAAGCGACGTGAGCCGCAGCAGCGAGGCGAAACTGCCCCCGTCAAAGCTGCACTCACCCTTCTCCCAGTCCACGAAGCTGTTCAGCCCGCCGAAATAGCTCAAAAGCTCCCCGCGCGTCGCGTCCGGGCCGAAGGCCGCGCTGCCGCCGCGCGAATTCGAGACGGCCTCATAGAGGCTCTCGAAGTCGAGCTCCCGGCCCTCGCCGAGGTCGGACTTCGAGCCGGCGAGGGCGCAGAGCGTCATGCTCACGGGCAGCTCGTAGAGCCCGCCCGAGTTCTCCGAGAGCGCCTCAAGGAAGGGCGTGTAGAGCTCGCCCCGCGCCCCGGCGGCGTCGATGAGCGGCCAGAGATCCGCGAGCAGGCCGCGGGCGGCCAGCTCCTCCGTGGGCAGGTTCCACGTGGAGAGGATGTCCGGTACCTGTCCGGCGCAGACGTCCTCCAGCAGCTCGGCATAGGCCAAGGTGTGGCTGGCCTCTGCCTCGTCGGCGCGCAGGTAATCATGCGGCACTATGCGGCAGGTCTGGCTCGTGCGGTTAAACTCCGCCGCGGCCTCAAGCAGTGTGGGGCTGCTGTCAAGGTCCAGGCCCACGAGCGTCAGGCGTGTGCGCGTGTCTTTTTCAAGCTGAGCGGGGTCGGCTATGTAGAGGCAGCCCGTGCGCTCGTAGCCGTCTGTCCGCAGGACTACGACGCGCCCGTCTGCGAGAGTGCCCTCCCCGCCGTAGCCGTCCAGGCCTATGCCCAGCTCCACCAGGGGGAAGTCCCGGCCGGCGGACTCGGCGAGGTCCACGGGCGTGAACTCGAAGGTGTCCAGGTCCACGTCATAATACTCGCCGTCAATGGAGTAGAAGGCGAGGCGCAGGCCGTCCTCCGTGAGCTCGGCGCTCCTTATGGCGCCAAGGCTCTCGGGTATGTCCTCGCGGCGAGCGATCTCAAACTCAGGCGAGAGCTCGACTATGCCCGTCTCGTCCGAGACGATGTAGAGCCGCCCGTCCTCAGTGGCGAGGGCAGTGGGGACGTTCACGAAGTACTCCCCCTCGTCCAGCAGGCTGGAGGCGTAGAAGCAATGCAGCGCCCTGCCGGAGCCGTCGAGCAGGACGTAGGCCCGCTCCTGGCCCTCCGGCCCGCTGAGGCTCAGCTGAGCGATGACGCCGCCCTCGACGGCCATGAGGCGCTGGACGGAGCAGTCGCTCGGCTTTGTGCCGTCGGGAAGGGAGACGTAGGGCATGGCCGCTCCAGTAATGCTGCCGCTGCCGGCGTCGTAGCACCAGAGCTTGCACTCCCTCTTCACGTTGCCGGTGGTGAACCAGCAGCTCTCGCCCTGGCAGGCGAGATAGTTTATGCCCTCGAACCGGCTCAGATCCACGATCTCCGGGCCGTAGTCCACGGGCTCCGTGACCTCAGCGGGCAGGCTCTCGGGCGTGCCCACGGGCTCTGTCACCCCCTGCGAGGCCGAGGGCGAGGCCCCGGGGCTCGCGGCGGCTGGCGTTTCGGAGCCAGCAGGCCCATCCGTACCCGCAGGCGCGGGCGCGCCGCAGGCGGCCAGCAGGCTCAGCGCGAGGCAAACGGCGAGGATGCGCGAATATTTTTTCATCTTTGGCCCCTCCCTTTTCTATCTGCGCTCGTTAATATATATGGACACCCTGTCCTGTATGACTGCGGCGCACTGCTCCGCAGTGCAGTCACCTGCGAAGAAGCGTCCCGCCTCCTCGTTCACGATGCCCAGCAGCTCCTCGTCCTGCGCGCCGTAGAGGCCCTTTGCGCCGTCTATGGCCGCGAGCAGCAGCTGCGCGTCCTCGCGCGTGAAGCTCTCTCCGCCCACGCTGCCGGGGGCATAGCTCTGCGTCCCCTGTCCGGGTATGATGTAGTGCTGCTCGCCCCAGCCCTCGCCGAGGCTCCTGGCCTCCAGCAGGGCCTCAAGGACTGCGCGGTTCGAGGGCAGGCAGAGACCGGAGCGCGCGCCCGCCTGGTATTCCTCGGTCAGCAGCGTCCTCACGAAGCTCCAGGCGGCCTCCGGCGCCTTGCAGGAGGCGCTTATAGCCAGGCCCGGTTCCTTCACAAAAGCCGCGCTCCCGTCCCCGCCGAGGACGCCGGGCAGACAGATCTCCCCGCCCATGGCGGCCTTGTTGCCGACGTAGTCCAGCAGCTGCCTGTCAAAGCTCATGCTGGCTATGAGCTGCGCGCCCGCCTCCATTATGCCGTGGGGAGCGGCGCTTTTTTCCTGCGCAGCCTCGCGCGGGAAGCCGCCGCAGAACTTCAGCAGGGAGATGAACTCCTGCGTGGTAAAGCGGCAGACGCCGCTGCCCGCGTCCGCATAGCGCTCCAGGTTCGCCATGCAGAGCTCCCGGAAGAGCGAAGCGGCCGTGACCTCCGGCCCGAGCAGCGTGCAGCCCTCGGGCAGGCCCTCCGCCAGCTCCCGCAGGGTGGCAAGGTCCAGAGAGCGGCCCTCCAGCTCCGCCGGGGCCATGCAGCAGCGCAGGCAGAAGCCCTCCGACACCTCATAGAGCGCGCCGTCCCGGCGCAGGGCGTCGAAATATGGCGTCACCAGGGCGTCAAAGCCGCCCAGGGCGGCGTCGCCCTCTATGTACGGCGCGAGGTCGCGCAGCAGGCCCTTGTCCGCCAGGCTGTCGGCGGGCAGGCTGTCCGTGCAGAGGATGTCTGGCAGTTTCCCGGCTGCCAGCTCTGCGAGAAAAGCCTCCTCGCCCTCCCCGGCGTAGTCGCGCAGCTCGATAACGCTTCCCCCGTCCCGGCGGTTGAAGTCCAGGACCGCGCGGCGTATGCCGTAATCTATGTCGAGGCCCGCGAGCGTCAGGCGCGTCTTTACCGGGGCCTGGGAGGCCGCGGTCTTTGCGAGGCGCACGAGCCAGGTGCCGTCGCTCTCCCAGGCGAGGCAGAGAATGTCCCCGCCCTCCTCCTGGAAGACGGCGGCAAGCATGTCGCCGTCAAGGCCCGCGTCGGAGAAATACAGCAGCTCCTCCGGCTCCTCTTCCCCAGGCGCGAGGCCCAGCAGGCGCTCCCCGTCTGACCAGAGCAGGGCGTGCTCCGTCCCGGGGTAAGGCTCCTGCGCCGAGGCGGGCAGGAGAAGCTCCTCCTTCCCGGCTGCTGCGCCAACGGGGTCTATGGGCAGCAGCGAGATGCCCTCCTGCGTGTTCAGCAGGGCGCAGACCTTTTCACCCAGGCGCACCAGGCCGGAGAAGCCGCCCTCCCCCGCGGAGCGGCTGACAAAGCCGCCGCCCCTGTCCAGGACGAGCGCGCCGCCCCCGGAGGTCAGAAGGTATATATAGCCCGCAGCGTCCGCGGCACAGGCCTCCACGCCCTCCCCGCCCAGGAGCTCCGTTATATCCTTCACTGCGCGGCTCTCGCCCGCCGCGCCGAAAATATGCAGTATATGGCTCTCTGCGCTCTCAAAGCCGGCAGCGAGGTCCGAGGATGTGGCCCCGGACGTCTCCTCCATCGGCTCCGGCATGGAGAAAAAGGCCCTCTCCACGGCGGCAAATCCCCCGTCAGGCAGGGCGCACATGCAGCTTATTCCGCCCGAGACGGAGGCGCCCTCCGGCGTGGGCGCGGCCTCGAAGCTCGCCAGGTCCGAAACCTCTCCGCCCAGGGCGGGCGCAGAGCGCAGAATGGGCCTGGTCACGGCGCCCCAGGTCTCCTGTCCGGAGGCCAGCGTCTCGACGCCGTCAAAATACAGCCGCTCCCCCGCCAGGGCGAAGCAGCCGGCCCAGTCTGCGAGCCTCGTGAACTCGGGGACATAGACCCAATCCGTCTCCCCGGTCTCGGGCGCGGCAGTCTCTTCCACCTCCGGCTCAGGCTGAGCCGAGCAGGCGGAGAGCAGTATCAAAATCGCAAAAGCAGCGGACAGAAGGCGCGCACAGCGGCGGTCCCCGGCCATTTTCAGCACCCCCGGCTCCGTTTTCCGTATCGTTGACCTTAATACGGACAGGATATCATCCGGCCCCAACCCTGTCAATCTCAGTTTAAGACGCCGCGCAAGGCAAAAGGTTCCTGTGTTTTCAGCGTTCGAGCTGGAATAAATGTCGGCCGCGTGGTATAATGTATGTGTCCCTAAGCGCACATAATAAAGACGCAGCCGGAGGCAAAAAAGTCTGCGGCTGCGCTGAAAAAATCTTCTGAAAGGAAGGATGGCTATGGCTTGGGAAGACAAACGTGGTGAAAACCCTCAGGAGAGGGAAAAAAGACCCGGTACGGACACGGGACCCTTCACCCCCGACGGGGAATACGATTCTCTCGACGCCTGGGCCGACGAGGACGAGCGCTGAGCTCATAAAAAGCCGTCATATTCCCCTCCCGGCGCGCATATGCTGTATGTATGCCGCCTTGTGGAGGTGAGGAAGATGCAGACGGATATAGACGACCTCATATTCGCTGACGCCGACGCCGAGCCCAGCGAAAAATGAAAACCGCCCCAGCCGGGTACTCCGGTCGGGGCGGTTTTTTGCCTTTACAGGCGCCAGATGTTCTTTTCGTACTCGCGCACGGCGCGGTCCGCGGCGAAGATGCCGCTCTCCGCGATGTTCACAAGGCCCATGCGGGCAAAGCCGTTCTTGTCCCTGACGGCCTCGTACAGCCGGTCATGGCAGGCGACATAGGAGGCGAAGTCGGCCAGCAGCATGTACTGGTCCCCGCCGTAGAGCAGGCTCGACACGAGGTCGGCGTAGCTCTTGCCGTCGGCCAGGCCGGAGTTGAAGCGCTGGAGCACCCTCCTGAGCCTCGGGTCGCTCTCCGCGACGTGGTTCGGATTGTAGCCGCGGCGCTTCATTTCCTCGACCTCGTTGGCGCGCAGGCCGAAGAGGAACATGTTCTCGTCGCCCAGGCGCTCATACATCTCGACGTTCGCGCCGTCGAGCGTGCCGATGGTCACAGCGCCGTTCATCATGAGCTTCATGTTGCCGGTGCCGGAGGCCTCCTTGCCCGCCGTGGATATCTGCTCGGAGACCTGCGCCGCGGGCATGAGCTTCTCCGCCACGGAGACGCGGTAGTTCTCCAGGAAGAAGACCTGGAGCCGGCCCTTGCAGACGGGGTCGGCGTTTATGTCCGCCGAGAGGGAGCAGATGAGCTCGATTATCCGTTTTGCGGTCTTGTAGCTCGCGGCGGCCTTCGCGCCGAAGACGAAGGCGCGGGGGACAAAGTCCATGTCCGGGTCGTCGTGCAGACGGTCCTGCAGGTGCGCGATGAGCATGGCGCACAGCAGCTGGCGCTTGTACTCGTGCAGGCGCTTGACCTGGACGTCCAGCACGGCGTCGGTGTTGAGCTCAAAGCCCTGGGACTTCTTCATAAAGTCCGCCAGTGCGGCCTTGTTGAAGCCCTTTATCTCCTGCAGGCGCATGAGCACCTCGGAGTCGTTCTCGAACCGGCGCAGCTTTGCAAGCTCCTCCGGCTTCTTGAGGTAGTCCGGGCCGATGAGCTCGCGCACCAGGGCGTCGAGCTTCGGGTTTATCTGCGAGAGCCAGCGGCGGTGGTCTATGCCGTTCGTCACATAGGTGAACTTCTCCGGCTCAAAGGAATAGATGTCCGCGAAGAGGCTGTTTTTGAGGATGTCCCCGTGCAGGCCGGAGACGCCGTTTATCATATAGCAGCCGGCCAGGCACATGTTCGCCATGTGGACCTTGCCGCCCTCGATTATGGCGTTGCGCGCGATGCGCCCGCCGTCGCCGCCGAACTTCTCGTTCAAAACGGCGCGCCAGCGGCGGTTTATCTCGCTGATTATCTCGAACACGCGCGGCAGCAGGCCCTGCACCAGGCCCTGCGGCCAGGTCTCAAGCGCCTCGGACATTATGGTGTGGTTCGTATAGGCCACGCAGTTAGAAACGACCTTCCAGGCCTCGTCCCAGCCCAGGCCGTCCTCATCCATGAAGATGCGCATGAGCTCGGGTATCATGAGCGTGGGATGGGTGTCGTTTATGTGGATGACATGGTGCTCCGCGAAGGAGCGCACGTCGCCCCACTGCTTGCGGTGCTGCTTCACGATGGTCTGCGCCGTGGCGGAGACGAAGAAGTACTGCTGCTTCAGGCGCAGGGTCTTGCCCTCCATGTGGTCGTCCGCCGGGTAGAGGACCTTGGTGATGACCTCGGCCATCGTGCGCTGCTCAAGGCTCTTGACATATGCGCCCTCGGAGAACTGGTACATGTCCAGCGAGTTCGGGCTGTGCGCCTCCCAGAGGCGCAGGGTGTTCACCTTGCCGCCGCCGTAGCCGGCTATGAGCATGTCGCGCGGCACGGCCAGGACGCTGGTGTAGTCCCTGAGCTCCGCGTGGCAGTTGCCGAAATAGTCCCAGTTTTCCTCCACGCGGCCGCCGAAGCGGACCTCCACCGTGTCCTCATAGCGCGGGATGAGCCAGCTCTCGGCGGAGCTCTTCCAGTTGTCCGCCGTCTCGGTCTGGCGGCCGTCCTCTATCTTCTGCTTGAAAATGCCGAGCTCGTAGCAGATGGAGTAGCCCGTCGCGGCGATGCCCTCGGTGGCCATGCTGTCCATATAGCAGGCGGCCAGGCGGCCCAGGCCGCCGTTGCCGAGGCCGGCGTCCGGCTCAGTCTCGAAGATGTCGGAGGCGTTGCGGCCCATGTCCTCCAGGGCGCCCGTCAGCGCCTCGGCCACGCCGAGGTTATAGGCGTTCTTCATGAGGCTCCTGCCCATGAGGAACTCCATGGAGAGGTAGTGGACCTCCTTTTCCGGCTGCTCGCGCTTCTCAAAGGCCAGCAGGCGGCTCATTATCTCGCGTATGACCATGGCCGAGGCCTGGAAGACCTGTTCGTCGGTGGCCTCCTCGCCCGTCACGGCAAAGTGTGCGCAGAGCTTGTCTTCAAGCGCGCCGCGCATCTCGTCTCTGGAAATCTGTCCTGTCGTCATAGAAACTCCTGTCCGTTAACTTAGATTTTGCTCCCCTTGGGAACCACCAGGGGCAGCTTGGGGCTGCCTGCCAGCGTCACGCCGCCGTCTACGCTCACATCCTTGTCGCAGATGATGTAGTCCAGCTTCGCGCCGGGGCCTATCACGCTGTCCTGCATGATGATGCAGTTTTTCAGCACCGCGCCCTGCTCTATGCGCACGCCGCGGAAGATGACGCAGTTTTCGACCTCGCCCTCGATAAAGCAGCCGTCCGCCACCAGGCAGTTCGTGACCTTCGCCCCGTCTCCGTAGTAGGTGGAGACGTCCGCGCGGCCCTTTGTGTGGACCGGCCTGTCCTCGGGGAAGAGCTCGCCGCGGTTCTTTGCGTTCAGCATATCCATGCTGGCCTCATAATAACCCATCACGTCCGCGATGTTCACAGCGTAGCCCTCGTGCATATAGACGTTGATGCTGCCGCCGGCCTCCATGAGTCCGCCCAGGCCGTCGCGGTGGAAGCGGCGGTTCATCGCGCTGTCGCAGCGCTCCAGGAGGTCCAGCAGCACGTCGCGGGACATGATGTAGGCCTCCAGAGCCGCGTGCCCCGGGCCGGGGCCGCTGCGGCGGAAGAGCAGCTGGGTCACGCGGCCGTTCTCATCCGTCACGAAGCGGTGGTGCGTCTCCTTCGGCGTGCCGGGGGTGCAGACCGCCGTCACGTCCGCGCCGGACTTCACGTGCGCGCGCATGAGCGCGCCGAGGTCGAGGTTCACGGCAAGGCTGCCGTGGACAAGGTAGATGTAGTTCTGCTTGATATCGCGGATGTAGCCCTCCACGGCGAGCAGCGCGTCTATGGCGCTGACATACCCGCCCATGCCGCTCTGGCGGCCGAAGGGCGGCAGAAGGCGCAGGCCGCCGCGCTTGCGGCTCATGTCCCACTCCTTGCCGCTGCCGATGTGGTCCAGCAGCGACTGGTAGTCCTGCTGCATGATGACGCCGACGTCGTGCACGCCCGCGTTCTGCAGCGAGGAGAGCGCAAAGTCTATGAGCCTGTACCGCCCCGCAAAGGGCAGGGACGCCGAGGTGCGGCACATTACCAGCTCGTTGAGCCCGACCGCGGAGCGGTCAGCGAGGATTATTCCGTGCAGATCGACCATCAGTCTCCGCCTCCTTCCCCGGCGGGCACGCTGTCGTAGATCATGGCCCCCGCCTTTATCACCGCTCCGGCGCCTATCTCGACGCCCGGGCCGCAGGTCGCGACGTTCCACTCCTCGGAGCCGTCCGGCTCGGAGCCGACCTTCGCGCCCGCGTGGACCACGGTGTTCTCGCCAATGATGGCGTATTTGACCTCGGCCCCGTCCTCAACGGCGGCGCCCGGCATGAGGATGCTGTAAACGACGTTCGCGCCCTTGCCCACGCGCACTGAGCTCGAAAGGACGCTGTTCTCCACTCGGCCCTCTATCTCGCAGCCCTCGGTCACGATGGAATGGACTATCTTAGAGTCCGGCCCCGCATAGTGCGGCGGCTTTATGGGGCTCTTGGAGCGGATAGGCCAGTCCGGGTCGTAGAGGTTTATGAGCGTCGGCGAGAGCATATCCATGTTCGCATCCCAGAGGCTCACGATGGTACCGACGTCACGCCAGTAGCCCGCGAAGCGGTAGGGCCACAGCTTCTGCCCGTCGGCGAGCATCTTCGGGATGATGTTCTTGCCGAAGTCCTTGGAGGAGTTCGGGTCGGCCTCGTCTGCAATGAGGTACTCGCGCAGCTTCTTCCAATTGAAAATGTAGATGCCCATGGAGGCGAGGTCCGATTTCGGCTGCTTGGGCTTCTCCTCGAATTCGTTTATGAAGCCGTCCTCGCCCGTGGAGAGGATGCCGAAACGCGAGGCCTCCTCCATCGAGACCTGGATGACGGCTATGGTGCAGTCCGCGCCGTTTTCCACGTGCTGCCTGAGCATGTCGGAGTAATCCATTTTATAGATGTGGTCTCCGGAGAGGATGAGCACGTTTTCGGGCTCGTAGTTCTCGATGAAGGCGATATTCTGGTAGATAGCGTTGGCCGTGCCGGAGAACCAGGAGCCCTTCTCCCCCGCGCTCTGGTACGGAGGCAGGATAAAAACGCCGCCGTCGGAGCTGTCGAGGTCATAGGCCTGGCCGCTGCCTATGTAGCTGTTGAGCTGAAGCGGCCTGTACTGTGTGAGCACGCCTACCACGTCTATGCCGGAATTCGCGCAGTTGGACAGCGGGAAGTCTATGATGCGGTATTTCCCGCCAAAGGGAACGCTGGGCTTTGCCACGTCCTTCGTGAGCGCGTAGAGCCTCGAACCCTGCCCGCCCGCGAGGAGCATCGCAATGCATTTTCTGTTCACACATTTCCCCCCTGACATTTGGCGCAGCCCGGGTCTGCCCCGGGTGTGCGCGGATATTGCTAGGCTTTGCGGTTATATCTGCTCATGGCCCGCTCCGGGCCTTCGGTCACGTAACATTCCGCGGCTTCCGCCGCGCGCTTTACGGCGTCCGCAAGGAGCTCCGCGTCCTTCCCCTTCGGCACGCCGAGGACCCAATCCGCCGTGTCGTAATCCGGGTGCGGCGGCTCGCCCACGCCCAGGCGCACGCGCGGGAACTGGTCGGTACCCAGGGCGGCGATGACGCTCTTCAGGCCGTTGTGCCCGCCCGCGCTGCCGCCCGTGCGTATGCGCAGGCTGCCCGGCGTCAGGGCCATCTCGTCTGAAAAGACGATTATCCGCTCCGGCGGCACCTTGTAAAACTTCGCCGCCGGGCCTACGGCCTCGCCGGAGAGGTTCATAAGCGTCTGCGGCAGCATCAGCAGGACCTTCTGCCCGCCGAGCTCCGCAGTCGCGGTCAGCGCGCGCCAGCGCGCGCGGTTTATCTTGACGCCGAGCTTCTTCGCAAGGGCCTCGCCCGCCATGAAGCCGGCGTTGTGCCGCGTGCCCGCATACTTCGGGCCGGGGTTTCCCAGGAAGACGAGTATCCAGCTCGCGCCGCCCCTCGCTCCGAACAGCATCTCAGTCGAAGAGCGAGGAGATGGAGACTTCCTCGTAGATGCGCTCTATCGCCTCGGCGAATATGGGCGCGACGGAGAGATAGCGTATCTTGCCGCACTGGGGCTTGTCCTTCGGATAGGGGATGGTGTCGAGGAGGATGAGCTCCTTGATGGGGCTCTTCTCTATCCTCTCAAGGGCGGGGCCGGAGAGCACGCCGTGCGAGGCGCAGGCATATATCTCCTTCGCGCCGCCGATGTCCACGAGGGCGTCCGCCGCGTGGCAGAGGCTGCCCGCGGTATCGACCATGTCGTCGAGCAGGATGACGTTCTTGCCGCGCACGTCGCCTATTATATTCATGACCTCGGAGGAATTTGCCTTCTGGCGGCGCTTGTCAACGATGGCGAGCGGCATATCCAGCTTCTGCGCGAAGGCGCGGGCGCGCGCGACGCTGCCCACGTCCGGCGAGACGACCATGAAGTCCTCGTTGCCGCGGCCGAACTGCTTAAGATAGTAGTTGCCGAGGATGGGCGCTCCGAAGAGGTTATCGACCGGGATATCAAAGAAGCCCTGGATCTGGGCGGCGTGGAGGTCCATGGTGAGGACGCGGTCCGCGCCGGCCTCGGTGATGAGGTTGGCTACGAGCTTGGCGGAGATGGGGTCGCGGCTCTTGGCCTTGCGGTCCTGCCGCGCATAGCCGAAGTACGGGATAACGGCGGTGATGCGCCCGGCGGAGGCGCGCTTCATCGCGTCGATCATGACGAGCAGCTCCATGAGGCTGTCGTTCACGGGCTTGCAGGTGGACTGGACTATAAAGGCATCCGCGCCGCGCACCGGCTCTCTGAGCTCAAGCGAGACTTCCCCGTCAGCAAAGGCGGAGACCTTGCAGTCGCCGAGCTTCTTGCTCAGCCGGTCGCAGATGGCCTGGGCAAGGGGGACGTTGGAGTTGCCGGCGAACACCTTTACCTCTTTACCGTGTGAGATCAATTCAATCTTCCTCTCTCTCTTGCTGGGTCGTGGACCCGCTCCGCTGACATTATACCAAATGCTTCACAAAAATAATAGATGGGAAAAGAAGTTTTTTCTGGCCCGGCCTGAATTTCCCTGAAATCGTCCCGTGAAAAAGCAGGCCGGGCAGCCCTGAAACGGCCGCCCGGTCTGCCTTTTTGCTCTGTTGTCGTATGCTCGCGGCCATCCCGCCGGCCTCCATCGGGCGGCGATGACGCGATGCGCGCTATTCCTCTGTCACCAGCCAGGCGTGCTCTGCCACGCCGTTGTCCCAGACGCTTCGGCAGACATATACGCAGTCCAGCTCCGGCTCATAAATGCGGTAACTCCCGCCGTGCTTCTCGAGCGGGACCTCCGTCCCGTACGCTGCCGGAGGCAGCAGCGTCGTGCCGTCGTCCCAGGGATGCTGCGGCAGCTTCTCCGCGGTTTCGATCGAAAGACGGTAGACAGAGACGCTTCGGGGCCCCTTGTCCAGCCCGCCCTGAGAGCAGGATATGGAGAGATATTCCGTTTCCAGCGGGGCATAGATCACGCAATGGGCGTATTCCGGCATGAAGAGCATGCCGATATATTCAAGCGAGGGGACGTAGTAGGAGCCAGCCTCGCCCTGAGCGTCGAAAAGCAGGTCGGCGCCGGTGCAGATGTTCACAAAGGGCCTGTCCCCGCCGTAATATTCAGAATACGCATAGTCCGGCTGCGGCTCGTCCTCTACCAGCAGCTCGACATCCGGCCATTCAAAGCACGCCGTCAGCTCCCGCCGGAGCTGATGCGCCGCGAACACCGCGAGCGCAAGCACGAGGACAAGCACGGGCGCGGCGATAATTCTGGCTCTTTTTGTCAGTTTCACAGGAGCGGTCACCCGACCTTTCTCCGTCATTTTTCTGGGTTTGATACGCTTTTACTATACCATAAATTGCATAAGCTGTAAACAGTGATCCGGTCCGTCGCCGCCTTTCCGCCCCAGCGTCCGGGCAGAGTGCCGGCCGGAAAGTTTCGTATTTACAAGAGGGGAAGTATTGGATATAATAGTAGGGCTAATTTTTTGGAAAGCGGTTGAAGATATGCTTGAATTTGAAGAATATAAGATCAAACTGAACAACATGAAGCCCACGCTCGACGGGCTGGGCTCGGCGCTCAAACTGGACGACGCGCGCTCGGAGATAGCCGAGCTCGAGGCCGAGAGCGCGAAAGAAGGTTTCTGGAACGACCTGGACAGGAGCCAGAAGGTACAAAAACGCATGAAACAGCTCCAGCAGAAGTGCGAAAAGTACGAAAAGCTCCAGAGCACCTGGGAGGACCTCATGACCATCTGCGAGATGGCCCTGGAGGAGAACGACGACTCCATGCTGGGCGAGCTCGAGACGGACTACGCGAAGCTGGAGGGGGAGCTGGAGGCCATGCGCCTTTCCACCCTGCTCTCCGGCGAGTACGACGCCAACAACGTCATCCTCTCCATCCACCCCGGCGCGGGCGGCACGGAGGCCCAGGACTGGGCCCAGATGCTCTACCGCATGTACACCCGCTGGGCCGAGCGCCACGGCTTCACCTACACGCTCATGGACTGGCAGGACGGCGAGGAGGCGGGCATCAAGTCCGCCACCATCAAGATAGAGGGCGAGAACGCCTACGGCTACCTCAAGAGCGAGCACGGCGTCCACCGCCTGGTGCGCATCTCCCCCTTCGACGCCTCGGGCCGGCGCCAGACCAGCTTCGCCGCCGTCGAGGTCATGCCCGAGATAACCGACACGGGCGACATCGAGCTGCGCGACGAGGACATCAAGATGGACGTTTTCCGCTCCTCCGGCGCGGGCGGGCAGAAGGTCAACAAGACCTCCTCCGCCGTCCGTCTCACGCACATCCCCACCGGCATCGTCGTCTCCAGCCAGGTCGAGCGCAGCCACTTCCAGAACCTCGAAAACTGTCGCGAGATGCTCCGCGCCAAGCTCGCGGAGATAAAGGAGCGCGAGCACCTGGAGAAGATATCGGACATCAAGGGCGTCCAGATGAAGATAGACTTCGGCAGCGCCATCCGCAGCTACGTCTTCATGCCCTACACCCTCGCCAAGGACGCGAGGACGGGCTTTGAAAACGGCAACATCAACGCGGTCATGGACGGCGACATTGACGGCTTCATAAACGCCTACCTTGCTATGAAAGCGGGCGAGTGATATAGATAAACTGCTTAAATCCCTGCTGGCGGTGCTGCTGTGCGCCTTCTTCGTGCTCATGGGCGGGAGCCTGCACTTCGGCGAGGCGGCCGCCGCAGCCGAGACGGACGGGCCGACGAGGCCGCCCTCCATGTCCGCCGGGAACGAGACGGACGAGAGCGCCGCGCCCTCCGAGAGCGCCCAGCCCACGCCGACGCCGGAGCCCGAGGTCTTCAACATCAGCTTCATCGGGGACATCACCCCAGACGCCGTGCCGTATTACCGGAACTCCTCCGTCGCCTACCAGAACGTGGTCACGGCAGACAACCTCGGCTACGTCTTTGAAAAGACCATACAGTATTTTGAGGACGACGACTTCACGATGGCGAACTTCGAGTGCGTGCTCTCGGACTACGACGTGCCCGCGGACAAGAACTTCACCTTCCGCGCCCCGCCCTCGTATGTGGACATCCTCACGCTGGGCAGCGTGGAATTCGTCACCCTCGGCAACAACCACGTCGAGGACTACGGCGAGCAGGGCTACGCGGACACGAAAGCCACGCTGGACGCCGCGGGCATAGGCTACGCGGGCCGCGACGAGTACACGATATACGAGACGGAATCGGGCCTCAAGATCGGCGTCTACGCCGTTTCCTTCGGCAAGGTAGCGCAGATACAGGCGGGCATCGCCGCGCTCAAGGAGGCCGGGGCCGAGTTCATCATCGCCGCCCTGCACTGGGGCGACGAGGGCGCCTATGACGTGAATGCCCTGCAGCTCGAACAGGGCCACGCCGCCATCGACGCTGGCGCCGACGTCGTCTACGGCTCGCACCCGCACACGCTCCAGCCCATCGAGGTCTACAACGACCACTACATATTCTACTCCATGGGCAACTGGTCCTTCGGCGGCAACACCAATCCCCGCGACAAGGACACCGTCATCGCCAAGCTGGAGGTCACCCGGGATGTGGACGGCTCCGTCTCCGTGACGAACCTGAAGCTCATCCCCTGCGCCTCTTCCGGCGTTGTGGACGGCAACAACTACCAGCCCATCCCCTACGAGGAGGGCAGCGAGGAATATGGACGCACCATCTCGAAACTCGAGGGCAGCTTTACTGGAGCGAACCTCACCATCCCCTACGAATACGGCTTCAACGAATACTGAGAGAGGGCGCGGCTTTGCGGCCGCGCTGCTCTGCCTGCCCGCCGCGCTGCTCTGGCTGGAGCTGGTCTTCAAGGCCTTCCACTCCGGCTTTACGGCGGCGGGCCTGCTCTTTACGGCGCTCTTTTCGCTGGCGGCGGGCTTTTTGCTCTGCTTTTTGGCCGCGCTGGGCGGCGCGCGCTTCTTCCGCGCGGCGACAGCGGTGTTCCTGGGGCTGCTGGCCCTGTTTTTCGGCATCCACGCGGTGTATCACGACATCTTCAGCGAGTATCTGAGCGTCGGCATGCTCGGCGTCGCCGGCGGCGCGCTCACGGGCTACTGGCGGGAGGCCCTGCGGGGCATAGTCCGCTGCCTGCCGGAGATACTGCTGATGCTGGCGCCCTTCGTCCTCTGGCTGGTCTTTGGCAAACGCCTCGCGCCGGAGGGCCTGCGCGGGCGGCGAAAGCTGCTGCCGCTCCTGCTCTTCCTGGCCCTCCAGCTGGCCGCCTCGGCGGGAGTGCGGCTGTGTACGGGCGGGGCCGTGCCGCTCTCGCTCAGCTACGGCGAGGGCTTTGTCATGGACACGGGCGTTGCAAATTTCGGCCTGCTGACGGCCCAGCGCATAGACGCCGCCCAGGCCCTGGAGGACGCCGCGCGCCTGCGCGAGGCCCGGGAGAGCGCCGCGCCAGCCCCGGAGCCGACGCCCACGCCTTTACCCACGCCGACCCCCGCTCCCACACCCACGCCCGAGGTCTTCACCCCCGAGCCGCAGGTGCTTGACATAGACTTTGAGGCGCTCATGGCGAATGAGTGGGACAGCGACATCCTCGCCGTCCACGAGTTCGTGTCGCAGTCGGAGCCGAGCTGGACGAACGAGTACACGGGCATGTTCCGCGGCAAGAACCTCGTCTGGATCTGCGCCGAGAGCTTCTCGACCTGGGCACTGGACGAGGTACACACGCCCACGCTGTACGCTCTGGCACATTCGGGCTTCGTCTTTGAAAACTTCTACTGCCCCATCACCGCCGCCTCGACGACGGGCGGCGAGTTCATAACCCTGACCGGCCTCATGCAGAACAGCTCCAAGCAGTACATGCTCGCCTCCAAGGGCAGCTACATGCCCTACGCCATGGGCAATGTGCTCAATCCGCTCGGATACACCTCCATCGCCTATCACGGCGGGCAGTACACCTATTACAGCCGCAACGAGACCCTGCCGAACCTCGGCTACGAGTTCCGCGCCAACACCAGGGGCATAGAGCTGGACGAGCCCTGGCTGCTGCCCACCTCGGACCTCGACCTCGTGCGCAACACCGTGGACGACTACATCGGCCGGGAGCCCTTCAACATCTATATAATGTCCATCAGCGGCCACATGGACTACGTCTTCGGCGGCGGGCACGACATTTGCAGCCGCTACAAGGACGCGGTGCAGGACCTCACGGACTACACCCGCCCCGCCCAGGCCTATATAGCCAGCCAGATGGATCTCGACCTCGCCGTCGAATACCTCATAGACTCCCTCGACGAGGCGGGCATACTGGACGACACGGTCATCGTCATCTCCGCCGACCACTACCCCTACGGCCTGGACCTTGAGGACATAGAGTCCATCGCCGGCAAGGAGCTAGACCCCGCCTTTGACCTTGAACACTCGACGCTCATCCTCTGGTGCTCGGAGATGGAAGAGCCCGTGTATGTGGACAAATACTGCGAGAGCAGCGACATCCTGCCGACGCTCCTCAATCTCTTCGGCGTGGAGTTCGACTCCCGCCTGCTCATGGGCCGGGACATACTCTGGGAGGGCCAGGACTTCGCCGCCTTCCGCAACTACAGCTTCATCTCCGACTACGGGCGCTACAACGCCTCCACCGGCGTCTTCACCCCCGCCGAGGGCGCGCCGGAGCCGCCGGAGGGCTACGTGCAGGACATGGTGGACGAGATAAGGCAGATGTACGCGTATTCCAAGACTATCGTTTACGACAACTACTACGGCAAAGTGTTTGGATAAGGAGACCCATTTGAAAATGGATGCAGAAAAGATAAAACAGGGCGTGCGCCTGCTGCTTGAGGGCATGGGCGAGGACCCGGCCCGCGAAGGCCTGGTGGAGACGCCGGACAGGATAGCGAGGATGTATGAGGAGCTCTGCGCCGGCTACGGCGAGGACGCCGGGGAGCACCTGGGCGTCCGCTTCCGCGTGGAGGAGAGCGGCATCGTGCTGGAGAAGGACATACGCTTCTACTCGATGTGCGAGCACCACCTGATGCCCTTCTACGGCACGGCGGCGGTGGCCTACATCCCGCAGGGCGAGGTCGTAGGCCTGAGCAAGATAGCCCGCACCGTCGAGGTCTACGCCAAGCGCCTCCAGCTCCAGGAGCGCATGACCGCGCAGATAGCCGACGCCTTCATGGAAAAGCTCGCCCCGAAGGGCGTCATGGTCTTTGTCGAGGCCGAGCACATGTGCATGACCATGCGCGGCATCAAAAAGCCCGGCTCCAAGACCGTCACCACCGCGGCGCGCGGCGTCTTTGAGACGGACGGCGCCCTGCGCGAGGCCTTCTGGCACATGCTGGGCAGGTGAGCCATGCGCATAGGAAACCGGGAATTCGACACTGAAAACGGCGTCTACGTCATGGGCATCCTGAACGTGACGCCGGACTCCTTCTCCGACGGCGGGCGCTGGCTGGAGCGGGACGCGGCGCTCCGTCAGGCGGCCAAAATGGCCGCCGAGGGCGCTGCCATCATCGACATAGGCGGCGAGTCCACCCGCCCGGGCCACAGGCCCGTGGGCGCCGAGGAGGAGGCCGCGCGCGTGCTGCCCGTGATAGCCGCCGTGAAGCGCGAGACGGGCCTGCCCGTCTCCGTGGACACCTACCGGCACGAGACGGCGCGCCTCGCCCTCGAAGCCGGGGCGGACATGGTAAACGACATCTGGGGCCTCAGGTACGACGGCGGCGAGATGGCGCGGCTCATCGCGCAAAGCGGCGCTGCCTGCTGCCTCATGCACAACCGCAAGAGCGCGGAATACCGCGACTTCATGCCGGAGCTGCTGGAAGACCTGCGCGGCACGCTGGACCTGGCCGCCGCAGCGGGCATAGCGCGGGAGCGCATCATCCTCGACCCGGGCATAGGCTTTGCCAAGAGCTGCGAGCAGAACCTCACGGCCATGCACAGGCTGGACGAGCTGGCCGCCCTGGGCTGCCCCGTCCTGCTGGCAGCCTCGCGCAAGTCGGTCATCGGGCTGAGCCTGGGCCTGCCCGTGGAGGAGCGGCTGGAGGGCACCCTCGCCACGACGGCGATAGGCGTCCTGCGGGGAGCGGCCTTCGTGCGGGTGCACGATGTAAAGGAAAATCTCCGCGCAGCGCGGATGGCGCTGGCGATACGCAGGGAGGCGAGGCCCGGTGAAGGGGCTTGACGAGATAAGGATAGACGGGCTGGAGGTCTTTGCGAACCACGGCGTCTTCCCCGAGGAGACGCGGCTGGGGCAGAAATTCCTCGTCTCGATGCGGCTGTACCTCAGCACGCGGCGGGCGGGGCTCGGCGACGAGCTGGCAGCCTCGGTACACTACGGCGAGGTCTGCGAGTTCGTGACGGCCTATCTGAAGGAGCACACCTGGAAGCTCATAGAGGCCGCGGCGGAGCAGACGGCGCGGGCCGTGCTGCTGCGCTGGCCGCTCATAGAGGGTCTGAGCTTTGAGCTGAAGAAGCCCTGGGCGCCTGTAGGCCTGCCGCTGGAGAGCGTCTCCGTGCGCATAGAGCGGCGCTGGCGCAGGGCATACGTAGCTCTGGGCTCGAACCTGGGCGACAGGCGGGCCTATCTTGAGGGCGCGGTAGAGGCCCTGCGCGCCCTGCCGGACTGCCGCGTTGGCGAGGTATCGGACTTCATTGAGACGAAGCCCTTCGGCGGCGTGGAGCAAGGAGACTTTCTGAACGGCTGCCTGGCTCTGGACACGCTGCTCTATCCCCTGGAGCTGCTGCACGAGCTGCAAAAAATCGAGCAGGCGGCGCACCGGGAGCGCCTCATTCACTGGGGGCCCCGGACCCTGGATCTGGACCTGCTGTTTTACGAGGACGAGATCCTATACACCCCGGAGCTCATCCTCCCCCACCCCGGCATCCCCGAGCGCGCCTTTGTGCTGGAGCCCCTCGCCCAAATAGCCCCCGCCCTGCGTCACCCGCTCCTGGGCCGCACCGTCGCGGAGCTCCTGGCCGCCCTAAGGGCGAGGCCCCAAGATTAAAAAGTTATGCCCCGCTCTTTACAAAAGAGCGGGGCATAAAACTTTTACTGGGTCAAACTTCCGCCAGCCCAAACCCCTCGCCCTAGGGGCGAGTGATTCAATCCGTCCGCGAAGCGGACACCTTAGCGGCCGAGTGGCAGCTCCCACGCGAGTGGGAGAGGCGGGCGGGTCCCGAAACCTCACGGGGGCGTCACCACCCCATAAGCGTTTTTCTTTGGGGCTCCACCCCGTTTCTTTGACCGGGGCTTTGGTATATGCTGACGCATAGGGATGTACAAAAGATTGTGCAAAACTATGTGGAAAACCGCAGAGAACTACGCTATAACCCCCACTCCATCCGACCTCCCGACACATGAAATCGGGGACAGCCGCACAAGGCCAGCTCCCCCCATCGTACAAATATAGCCATTCTAACGCAAGGCGCAAGGCCATGCAAGCTCGTCCGGGCCGAGCCGAGAGGGCACATGCCAGCCCGTCAGGCCTAAAGGCCAGCCGGGCACGGGCCGGGTCGTCGTCGTCCAGGTGTGCATGCACCCCTGGCCGCCGCCGCTCCGTCCCTGCGCCCCGCTGCGCGGGCCGCTGGCTTGTGCCCTCTCGTCCCGTCCCTGCCTCGGCCTTGCACTCTCGCGTTGTACGAATGGCCATCTTTTACGAAGGAGGTCACCGACCATGATAAGTGCGTCTATCCCCAATTCCATGCGCCGTGCGGTCTACCGTCGCGACGGTTACCGCTGCGCCCTCTGCGATTCCACAAAGTATCTACAAATCCACCACCTGTACCCGCGTTCCATTGGCGGTGCTGGTCACCCGATGAACCTCATTACACTCTGCATGTACTGTCATGCGGCCATCCACGGCAACGCCCTGGACGCCGCCCGCGAAGAACAGGCTGAGCGGAAAGAATGGGCCTGGCAAGCCGCTCACGAATACCTCGCCGACTACTATGCGCCCGACTGGTACCCATGGGAGGGTTAACCTCCTCCCTCTGTCGAAAGCTCCTTCGTTACCCCCGGAAAAAGGTACCCCCCTCACGGCAAAACAGGGCGGCATCGGCGGCCATCTGCCGCCGCTTCCCCCCTGTTTTCGCCTCCGCCGCCCGCTGCGCCGCTCCTTCCTCCGCTCCCAAGGGTCGCTCCGGTCGTCGGCTGGCTTGCTTTTCGCGGCGGGCCCCCCGTCCTCCGCTCGGCTACGCCTCGCTCCAATACTCCGGGCCCCGCTCCCTCCGGTCGGGGGCCCCGCCCTCGCTTGCACCTTCGGGGGCCGCCGATATTTCATGGGGGAAGGTGCGGCGGCCCCCTCTCGTCCCTTTCCGCCTCTGTCGGGGCCTCCCCCCTCCCGTCGGGTGCCAGGCCGACCGCGCCGTACCCGGCGCGGCACCCGCGAGCGGCTTGCCAGGCCCATTCCTGGGCCTGGCTTCGCGGCCAGCGCCCAGGGCGCTGCCGTGGACGTCCGCATGACTCATCCGCGTTTTTCTTTGGGGCTCCACCCCGTTTCTTTGGGCAAGACCAAAGAAATGGGGTGGAACAGGCAGCACCAACGTAAAGTCCAGCAGGACAAAACGGCGAGTTCCTGAAACCCACCCCCAGCCTGCTCACGCCAGTTTACAAACAAAGGCGTGCCATTCAGCCTGATGGAGGTGCTCGATGATCTCAAACCCGGCGGCTTCGAGGGCGCGGGAGACTTCGGCCTCGCGGCCGTCTATGATGCCGCTCGTTATGAAGACGCCCTTCTTCGACATTAAGCCGGGGACCAGGGGGGCGAGGGGAATTATGACGTCGGAGACGATGTTCGCGAGGACTATGTCGTAGCCCGCGCCCAGCTCGGCGCGCAGGGGGGCGTCGGCCAGGACGTCGCCGGTGTACATCTTGTAGATGCTCTCCCGGATGCCGTTGAGCTTCGCGTTCGCCGCGGCGGATTCGGGGCTCTTGGGGTCCACGTCGCAGCCGGCGCAGTAGGCGCAGCCGAGCACCAGGGCGCCTATGCCCAGGATGCCGCTGCCGCAGCCGAGGTCGAGGACGAACTTCTCAGGCCCCGCGTATTTCTCCAGGGCCTCAAGGCACATGCGGGTCGTGGCGTGGCCGCCGGTGCCGAAGGCGAGGCCGGGGTCCAGCCGGAGGACGAGCCGCTCCGGAGCCTCCGGGATGGGCTCCCAGCTCGGGAGGATGAGCAGCCTTTCGCCTATCTCGATGGGCTTGTAATACTGCTTCCAGCTCTCGGCCCAGTCCTCGTCCGCGACGGTGCGGCACTCGGGCTCAAGGCCGGTGCCGTCCGTGAAGGCGGCGAGCTGCGCGCGGCCCTCCGGCGTGTCCTCAACGTAGAGCTTCACGCGGGAGACGCCGCGGTAGCGCGATTCCAGCTCCTCGTCCACGTAGTCCCAATACTGCCGGTTCTGCTCCAGAAAACGGCGGAAGTCCGCCTCGTCCTCTATGACGAGGCCCTCCGCGCCGAGGGCGGTGAGCCTTTCGCAGAGCGCGTCTATGTCCTCGGGACTGCTGAGGAAGGCGGCTTCTATCCATTGCATATGTATCAGCTCCCAAAAAAGCCCCCAAAAATGGGGGCTTTTGATGTGTGTTGTTCTGAAATATCAGTCCTTGTCGTCCGTTATGAGGCCGTAGCCGCCGTTCTTGCGGCGGTAGACGACGGTGAACGCATCGCGCGCCTCGGCATTCCTGAAAACGAAGAACTCATGTTCGAGCAGGTTCATCTGCAGGATGGCCTCCTCGACGGACATGGGCGCGATGTAGAACTTCTTGTTGCGCACGACCTTGAACTCTTCCTCCCCCGCGTCGTCCGAGGGGATCTGGAAGGGTTTGATCTCACGCTCTATCGCACCGTCACGCAGCCTTTTCTCCAGGCGCGTCTTGTTCTTGCGGATCTGCCTCTCGATGCTCGCGACTGCGGAGTCTATGGAGGCATACATGTCGCCGGTCAGCTCGCTCACGCGGTAGAACATTCCGTTGTTCTTGATGGTCACCTCGGCGCGGAAGCGGCCGCGCTCCGTGCTGAAGGTCACGAAGGCCTCGCTCTCCGTCTTGAAAAGCCTGTCGATCTTGCCGATCTTCTTTTCGGCGTAGGCGCGCAGCTCCTCGGAGGCGTCCATCTTCTTTTCCGTAAACGTGAACTTCATTGGTTTCAGCTCCTTCCTGCGTATATGGATATCGCCATATCCATATTAACATACCTGTGCTCTAAAAAGAAGAGGATTTTGTAAATTTTATTCACGAATAGATGGTGCAATCCGGCAGGGCGGAGGAGAGATAGCTTATCTCCAGCGGCGAGATGCCGCAGCCCTTGAGATAGAGCGTGCGCAGGCCCGTCATGCCGTAGAGGGCGGAGGTGTCCGTTATGGGGCAGTTTTCAAGGTCGAGGGTCTGCAGGTTCTTGAGGTCCTTGAGCGCGGAGAGCTCCCAGACGCCGCAGCCGTTCAGGGAGAGGTGCTCAAGGCCGGTGCAGGAGGAGAGCGGGCTCAGGTCGCTCAGGTTGGCGTTGTAGCTCAGGTGCAGCTCACGCAGGTCCTTCATGCCGCCCAGGGCCTCGATCTCTCGCAGGTCGTTGTGCATGAGGCTGAGACTGGTCAGCGCGGTCAGGGTGCGCAGCTCGTCTATGGAGCCGAGGCCGCAGCTGTCGAGCTCCAGCGCCGTCAGCGAGGTCTGGGCGCCGAGGCCCTTGAGGTTCAGATAGGGGTTGTTGTTCAGCAGCAGGGTCTGGAGAGACTTGAAGCGGGATATCTCCTCCAGGCTCTGGACGTTCTGGCCGGAGGCGTCCACGAAGGTGTCCGTCAGGTTGTAGACGCTCTCGCCCAGGCGGACGCCGTAGATCTCCTCGGAGGCGCTGACCTGGCAGGAGGGCAGCTTCTCCTTGAGCGCGTCCACGGCCGCGCCGGTGATGTCGAAGCAGCCCGTGAGGTCCAGCGTCTTGAGCGCCGTCAGCCCTTCGAGGGAGGCAAGGTCCGTGTCCTTTATCGCCATGTCCCTGAGGCTCAGGCTCGTGAGCTTCGTGAGCCCGGAGAGGACGGAGAGGCTTGTGACGGCGCAGCCGTCGAGCTTCAGCTCCGTGAGCTCCGTGAGGCCCGAGAGGGCCGCGAGGTTCGTGACGGCGGACTTCGACAGGTCGAGGTATTGCAGCTTCGTCAGCGCCATGATGGGCGAGAGGCTGGAGACCTTGGCGGAGCCCAGGTCCAGCCTGGCGAGCTCGGGCATATTCACGAGGGCGGAGATGTCGGAGAGCTCCGCGTTGTCCGAGAGGTCCAGGCTCTTGAGCGCCGTGCAGTCCGCAAGGGCCGAGATGTCCGTCACGCCCCGGCCGCTGAGGTCGAGCTCGGTCACGTCGGACTTGAAGTCCACGCCGCCGAGGGAGAGGTCCTTGACCTCCACCGTCGCCTCGTCGGAGAACACCGTGCAGTTCGGCAGCTTTTCCTGGAGCGCCTTCAGCTCAGTGTCCGTGATCTCGCGGTCGCGGATGTCCAGCGTGGTGAGGCCCGGGAGACTGTACAGCGGCTCCAGGCTCTCGACCGGGTTGCCGTTCAGGTAGAGCGTGCGCAGCTCCGAAAGGCCCTTGATGGGGGAGATGTCCCTGATGTCGTTGCCGCTCAGCGAGAGGGAGCGCAGCTTCGTCAGTCCCGAGAGGGCGGAGACGTCGGTCAGCCCGCAGTCGTTGAGGGACAGGGCCGTGAGCTCCGTCAGCGTGGAGAGCGTGTCCAGCTCCTCTCCGGAGAGCTGCACGCCGGAGAGCACGAGCGTCTCCGTGTCCTGCGTGACCTCCTTGCCGCCTATGGTCAGGGCCTCGTCCTCGTCACCGCCGGCCTTGTACTCTGCGAGCAGGGCCTCGGCGGCGGAGCCGGAGTTCTTCTTGAGCCAGCTCTCCAGCAGGTAGACAGCGCTGGTGCTGTCCCCGCGCTGATAGTAGCAGCGCGCGAGCAGGACGGCGGCGTCCTCCGTGGCGTCCTCGTCGTAGGCGCGCTGCGCGGCCTCGGCGGCGCTGCCGTAGTCGCCGGCGATGTAGTATTCCATCGCGGAGGAGTAATATTCCTCATATTTGTCCGCCCCCTTGGAGCGGCCCATTAGCAGTATGGCCAGGACGATTATGGCGATGGCCATACAGACCCCGACGCATATGAGGATGATGTTGCGCTTTTCGCGGCTCATGCCGCGCCTTTTGGCGTTTCTCATGTCTCGCACCCCGTTTCTCAGAAGGCCCAGCCGCCGGAGCGGAAGATGGGCAGGCGCTCCCCGGAGGCGGTAAGCCCTGTGATGTCCAGCTCCGCGGAGCCTATCATGAAGTCCTCGTGGACCATGGAGTCGTTGACGCCCATGGCGCGCAGCTCATCGAGGCTGTATTTTTCGTAGTCGCGGATGTTGCTGGAGTAGCCGCGGCCCAGGGCGAGGTGGCAGGCGGCGTTCTCGTCGAAGAGGGTGTTGTAGAAGAGGATGCCGCTCTCGCGGATGGGGCTTTCATACGGCACGAGCGCGCACTCGCCCAGCATGGCCGCGCCCTCGTCCATGCCCACGAGGGTGCGCAGGGCGTCCTCGTTCTTCTCCGCGTGCAGCTCGACGACCCGCCCGCCCTCGAAGCGGAGCCAAAAATCCTCTATGAGCACGCCCTGGACGGCGAGGGGCCGCGTGGCGTGGACGACGCCCTCGGCATCGCCGGCGCGCGGGGTGACGAAGAGCTCCTCGGAGGGGATGTTTGGGTTATACTCCACGCCGTTTACCGGGCAGCGCTCCGCTCCGCCGAGGAAGAGGGCCTCCGGGATGAGGCCGACGCGCAGCTCGGTGCCGTTCGGGTCCCTGTACTCCAGGGCGGTGAGGCCCATGGCGTTGAGGGCCTCGGCGCGGGCCTTGATATCGAGATCGTGCAGGCGCCAGTTCTCCAGGGGGTCGCCCTCCAGGGCGCGGGAGCAGGAGAGGATGGCCTCCCAGAGCCTTTCCACCGCGCGGCCCTTCGGCAGCTCCGGGAAGACCTTCTTGGCCCATTTCTCGCCCGGAACGGCGGCAATGCACCACTGCTCGCGGTTCTCCCGCGCGTCGATGTAGGGGCGCAGCTTCTGGTAGCGGGCCTGCATGCCCGCGGCGTATTTGGCCTGGTCTATGCCCGCCAGGCCGTCCGGGTCCTCGCTCAGGACTACGATGCGGGCGGGCAGCGCCTCCGTCTGCCAGCGCTGCTTTTCCTCCTCCCAGGCCTTGACCTCTCCCAGCTTTTTCGCGCTCTTATACCGGACGGCGAGGCGCGTCAGCGGCTGGTGCCGCCAGTCCACCTCCACCTCCGAGGCCCCGGCCCTGTAGCACTCTGCGGCCAGCAGCTCTATAAACTCCGGCTGCTCCAGCCCCGCTACTATGATGACCGGCTGGCCCTTCTGCACAGCGGCGCCCGTGCGCGCGATGAGCCGGGCGTAGCCTTTCAAAACAGTCTTTTTCATATTCTGCCTCACCTGTGAAGTTGATTATTTAATGATTAACTATTGTTGATATGCGGGTTTTTGTGTGATATTATGTAGTGTGCTTCTGACGGGGAAAAGGGCGGCCCGTCCGGAGCCATTATAGCATATATCTCCGCCATATGCAAAAATCTCCGCAGAAGCCATCTGCGGGAAAGGAAGTAAAAAATGAAAAACACGGAAAAGACGATGGAAAAGCTCGTGGCCCTGTGCAAGAACAGGGGCTTCATCTACGCCGGGAGCGAGATCTACGGCGGTCTTGCCAACAGCTGGGACTACGGCCCCCTCGGCGCGGAGCTCAAAAACAACGTCAAAAAGGCCTGGTGGAAGAAGTTCGTCCAGGAGAACCCCTATAACGTCGGGCTCGATTCCGCCATCCTCATGAACCCCCAGGTCTGGGTCGCCTCCGGCCACGTCACCACCTTCAACGACCCGCTCATCGACTGCAAGGCCTGCAAGATGCGCCACAGGGCCGACAAGCTCATCGAGGACTGGCTTAAGGAGAACCCCGTCGAGGGCGCGAACGTCGAGGCCATGACGAACGACGAGATGGTCGCCTTCATCCGTGAGCATAATATACCCTGCCCGGGCTGCGGAAAGTCGGATTTTACCGACATCCGCAAATTTAACCTCATGTTCAAGACCCATCAGGGCGTCACCGAGGACTCGGCCAGCGAGGTCTACCTCCGCCCCGAGACGGCGCAGGGCATCTTTGTGAACTTCAAGAGCATTCAGCGTACCACCCGGCGGAAGATCCCCTTCGGCGTCTGCCAGATAGGCAAGAGCTTCCGCAACGAGATAACCCCGGGCAACTTCACCTTCCGCACCCGCGAGTTCGAGCAGATGGAGCTGGAGTTCTTCTGCGAGCCCGGCACGGACCTTGAGTGGTTCAGCTATTGGCGCGGCTTCTGCCGCGACTGGCTGGTCGGCCTCGGCATGAAGGAGGAGAACCTCCGCCTGCGCGACCACGAGAAGGAGGAGCTCTCCTTCTACTCCAAAGCGACGACGGACTTCGAGTATTTGTTCCCCTTCGGCTGGGGCGAGCTCTGGGGCGTCGCGGACAGGACGGACTACGACCTCACCCAGCACCAGACCCACTCCGGCCAGGACCTCAGCTACTTCGACCAGGAGAAGAACGAGCGCTACGTCCCCTACGTCGTGGAGCCCTCCCTGGGCGCGGACCGCGTGACCCTCGCCTTCCTCGCGGACGCCTACGACGAGGAGGTCGTGGACGCGGCGAAGAACGACACCCGCGTCGTCCTGCACCTGCACCCGGCCCTCGCGCCCATGAAGGTCGCCGTGCTGCCCCTCTCGAAAAAGGAAGTCCTCGCCGGCCCGGCCAGGGAGCTCTACGCCGAGCTCTCCAAGCACTTTATGTGCGACTACGACGACACCGGCTCCATAGGCAAGCGCTACCGCCGCCAGGACGAGATCGGCACGCCCTTCTGCGTGACGCTGGACTTCACGACGGTCGGCGACGCCGAGACCCCCGCGGACAACTGCGTCACCGTCCGCGAGCGCGACAGCATGCAGCAGGTGCGCCTGCCCATCTCCGAGCTCGTTTCCTACCTGAGCGAGAGGCTCGCCTACTGAGGCACAGGCCATGAAATTTCCCGGCGCACGGCGCGGCCCGGCCCCTGAGAGGGCGCTCTCCCTCTCCGCGGCCGCGGCCTTCGCCGCCGGCTGGCTGCTCGCGGCGGCCTCGGAGCTCATAACGACGCAGAGCTTCGGGGACGCTGCGGCGCTGCTTTTCGGCTTTTCGCCCCGGGCCGTCGCCACGGCGGTCTTCCTGGGGCTGCTCATCTGCGCGCTCGGCTTTCTAAGCCGCAGCCTCTTCGCGGGCGGGCTCATAGTCACGCTCTCCGCGGCGGGGCTCTCCTTCGCCAACTACTACAAGATGCTCATAACCTCCACGCCGCTCTACGTGCAGGACATCCGCCTCATCACCCAGGTGGGAGGCATCATGGAGCTGAACGAGGCCTCTATGAAATTTTCGATCGAGAGCGCGGCGGCCGTCGCCGTCATGCTGCTTGTGCTCGCGGGGTTCTTTTTCGCCTCGCGGCGCTTCCGGCCCCGGCTGCGGGCGGGGCTCATATCCGGGCTCGTCTCGGTCATACTGTTCCTGTCGCTCTTCTGCCTGCCTGCTTCGGCGGAGGCCTGGCTCTACGCGCCCCTCGGCTCCGGCCGGGAGACCTCGCAGGAGACGCAGGCGGCCCACAACGGGCGCTGCGGCGTGCTGCTCGGGCTCTGGCGTTCCGTCGTGCTCGGCGGGGAGGAGGAGCTGGTGCCCGAGCCGGACGAGGAGGAGCTCATGCTCCAGAACGCCCGGGCGTGGATCGAGGCCCTGCCGGAGACGGAAACGGGCGAGAAGCCCAGCGTCATCTTCGTTTTGGGCGAGTCCTTCTTCGACGTTACGGGCCTGCCGGGCGTCGAGTACGCAGGGGACCCCGTGGCGGATTTCCACCGCGTCTGCGCCGAGGGCGTCTCCGGCAGGTTCTACACCCACACCCTGGGCTACGGCACGGAGAACATCGAGCTTGAGATACTCACCGGCATCAACACCCGCTTTTTCAGCTTCGACGACATGATCTACGGCTGGGAGCAGGAGAAGCTCCTGACCTATCCCAGCCTGCCGCAGCTCTTCTCCGACGCGGGCTACTACACGGCCTACCTCCACACCTTCAACGACGGCATCTACGAGCGCGCGGGGCGCTACACCGCCCTGGGCTTCCAGGACATGTTCTTCTCCGGCGACTTCGCCGCCATAGACCCCGAGGCCGCCGCGGCCGCGGACTACTGGGCCTACATGCAGGGCAAGCTCTCCGGAGATTTCTACTCCGACGAGTACCTCGCCCAGCTCACGGCCATGCTCTTCGAGCAGAAGGTCTCCGAGAGCCCGGTCTTCCTCTGGGCCGTGACCATGGAGAACCACACGCCCTTCTACGCGGTGAAGTACCCGAGCTACGACTTCCCCTTTGAGTCGGAGCTCCCGGACGAGGCCGTGGGCGTGCTCAACTCCGTCACGCAGGGCGCCGCCAACTGCTCCGAGGCCCTGGGCCAGCTCGTGGACTACCTCTCCGGGCGGGAGGAGCCGGTCATACTCGTGTTCTTCGGCGACCACAGGCCCGGCACGCCGCTGGAGAGCGGCGGCACGGTCTACTCCGAGCTTGGCATCTGCCCCGAGAACGTGGCGGACTGGGAGCTGGAGGACTACGCCGAGCTCTATTCCACGGATTACGTCATTTGGTCGAACTACCCCGAGCTGCTCCCGGCGGAGCCGGGCAGCCGGGTAAACAGCGCCTCGACCCTCCTGGGCCTTGAAGCCCTGCAGGCGGCGGGCATTGAGCTCGACGAATACTGGAGCATGTGCGCCGTTGTGGACACGATATCCGACGGCTGGACCTGGAACTTCTTCGTCCCCGAGGGCGGCGAACCCTGCTTCTCGCCCTTCGCGGGCCTGGACGAGGACGGACTCGACGTCATCCGCGCCATGCGGGTCTTTATGAACAGTACATTCTACGGCACGGACGGCCCGGGCTTTGGGGACATCTTCGCCGATACAGAAAGGGATACGGATACAGAATGAAAGACGGTTTTATCAAAGCAGCAGCCGCCGCACCCGAGCTGCGCGTGGCGGACCCCAAGTACAACACGGAGAAGATAGTCGAATGTATCGAAGAGGCGAAGGCCGCGGGAGTCAAGGTCCTCGTCTTTCCCGAGCTGGCTCTGACAGGCGCGACCTGCGGCCACCTCTACTACCAGCGCTATCTGCTCGACGCGGCGCTGGAGGGCCTCGGGAGGGTCGCCGCCGCTACGGCGGAGGGCGACATGCTCGTCGTCGTCGGCCTGCCGCTGCGCGCGAACGGGGCGGTGTACAGCGCGGCGGCCGTCGTGAGCCGGGGCGAGGTCCTGGGCTTCACGGCGCGGAGCAACGTGCGCGGCACGCCCTTTGCCAGCCTTGCGCCCGGGGAGTTCATAGACAACGTCCTCGGCTTTGACAACTACTGCAGCCTGGGGGACGAGACGCTCTTCTGCGCGGACTCGATGGATGAGCTCGCCGTCGGCGTCCAGTTCGCCGCCGACAGGCGCCTGCCCCTGCCGCCGACGGCCGCCATGTGCGCCGCGGGCGCCACGGTAGTCTGCGAGCTCTCGGACGAGCCCATGAGCGTGCAGTCCGCCTTCGAGACGAGGCGGGCGCTTGAGAACGAGACTAAGCGCCTGCACTACGGCACGGTCTATGCCGCGCCCGGCTCCGGCGAGAGCACGACGGACAAGAGCTATTCCGGCCTCTGCCTCGTCGTGGACGACGGCGAGACCCTCTCCGAGTGCGAGCAGGGCTCCGGCATGGCCGTGAGCGAGATAGACGTCCAGAACCTCAGCGGCGCGCGCATGCGCGAGGCCACCTTCGCCAGCTTGCCCGCCGCCCCCGTCGCCCGCTACTCCTGGGGGCTGGAGAGCGCCGAGACAAAAATCACCCGCCGGATAAAGCGCGAGCCCTTCGTCCCCGACGAGGGCATAGCCGAATTTGCCGCGCGCTGCCTCGACATCCAGGCCACGGGCCTCATAAAGCGCATGGAGTACACGAACTGCTGGCGTCCCGTCATCGGCGTCTCCGGCGGCGTGGATTCCACCCTCGTCATGCTCGCCTGCGCCCACGCCATGGACAGGGTCGGGCTGCCGAGGCAGAACATCGTCGCCGTCACCATGCCCTGCTTCGGCACGACGGACCGCACCAAGAACAACGCCGTCACCATAGCCGAGCGCCTGGGCGCGGAGCTGAGGATAATCCCCATCGGCGAGAGCGTCAAAAAGCACTTCGAGACCATAGGCCACGACTTCGACGACCACAGCGTCGTCTTCGAGAACGCCCAGGCCCGCGAGCGCACGATGGTGCTGCTCGACATCGCCAACAAGGTGAACGGCCTCGACGTCGGCACGAAGGACCTCTCCGAGCAGGCCGACGGCTGGTGCACCTACAACGGCGACCAGATCTCCAACTACGACATAAACGCCGGCCTCACCAAGACCATGGTCCGCGCCGTCGTGAAGCACATAGCGGACACCTGCGAGGACGCGGAGCTCGCCGCCGCCCTGCACGACATCTGGGACACGCCCGTGACGCCGGAGCTGCTGCCCATAGGCGACGAGGGCGAGCTGCTCCAGAAGAGCGAGGACAGCGTTGGCCCCTACATCCTGCAGGACTTCTTCCTCTGGCACATGGTCATGCGCGGCGGCTCCCCGGAGAAGGTGCTGCGCCTGGCCGAGATCGCCTTCGAGGGCGAGTTCACCAGGGCGGAGCTCATCCACTGGCTGCGCAGCTACTGCCGCCGCTTCTTCGTGCAGCAGTTCAAGCGCAGCGCCTCGGCCGACGGCCCGGCGGTCATGGGATTCACCCTCTCCCCGCGCGACGGGCACAAGATGCCCTCCGACGCCTCGAACGCCCTCTGGCTGGAGGCCGTGGAGAATTTGGAATAAAAACCCGATATTTCACAGAAAAAAGCGCCCTCGCGGCGCTTTTTTCGCGCCAAATTTTTATTTTGCTTGCATTTTCCCGCGGCTGTTATATAATGAGCCTGCGCTATATCCGGGCTGGACCTGGAACAGCAGCAGGAGGTAATTGAATATGTCCAACAGCACTGAAAAGACCAGACGCCTTGTGGGTATGTCCATATTCACGGCTCTGGTCATCGTTTTGCAGCTTGTCGCCACCTTCGTGAAGATAGGCACCTTCCCCGTCACGCTGACGCTGGTACCGGTCGTCATCGGCGCGGCGCTCTACGGCGCGGGCGTGGGGGCCTGGCTGGGCTTTGTGTTCGGCGCGGTGGTGCTTGTCGCCTGCATCGCGGGCGCGGACCAGGGCGGGGCCATACTCTGGAACCTGAACCCCCTTGTCACCGCGGCGCTCTGCCTCGTGAAGGGCGCGGCCGCGGGCTGGGTCGCCGGCCTCGCGTTCAAGGCCCTGGAGAAGAAGGCGCCTACAGCCGGCGTCATCTGCGCCGCCATCGCGAGCCCCGTCGTGAACACCGGCATTTTCTGCGCCGGGCTCTTCGCCTTCTTCACCGACACCTTCAACGAGTGGATGGCGGGCTGGGCGGCCCAGACCGGGAACGCCGCCAATCCCATCCTCTACATCTTCCTCAGCCTTGTGGGCGTGAACTTCCTCATAGAGATGGGCATCAATCTCGTGCTTTCCCCGATCATCGAGCGCATCATCCGGCTGCGCAAGAAGGGAGTAGTCTGACATGATCCTGGCGGTGGACGCGGGCAACAGCGCCGTCACCCTCGGCTGCGTCGAGGGCCGGGATATACTGAACCTCGCGAGGCTTGAGACCAGCCCGGGCCGGAGCGCGGACGAATACGCCGTGCTCATGGAGCGGGTGCTCGCCCTGCGCGGCGTGAAGCTGCGCGAGTTCGAAGGCGCGGCCATCGCCTCCGTCGTTCCGCCGCTGACCGAGATCCTGCGCGAGGCCGTGAAGCTCGTCACAGACCACGACGCCCTCGTCGTAGGCGCGGGCGTGAAGACCGGCCTCAACATCGGCATAGACGACCCCTCGCAGATGGGCGCGGACCTCGTCGCCGGGGCCGTGGCGGCCCTCGACGCGCACGAGCCGCCCGTCATCATCATCGACATGGGCACGGCCACGACCATCACCGTCATCGGCCCGAACTCGCGTCTGCTGGGCGGCGCCATCCTGCCCGGCGCGGCGGTCTCGCTGGAGGCGCTCTCGGGCGCGGCCTCGCTGCTGCCGCGGATCTCGCTGGACGCCCCGAAGCGTGCCATCGGCTCCGGCACCGTCGAGTGCATGAAGTCCGGCGCGGTCTTCGGCGCGGCCTGCGCCATCGACGGCATGATAGAGCGCATGGAGGCCGAGCTGGGCGGCAGCGCCGCCCTCGTCGCCACCGGCGGCCTGGCGGGGCGGATCATACCCTATTGCAGGCACGACATCGAGATCGACGACTACATGCTCCTGCGCGGGCTCTCCCTCATCTGGGAGCGCAACCGCCGCGAAAAACGCCGAGAGGCGAGACAAACCCCCAGGGCATAAGATGCAGAAGGGGGGCGGAGGGCCGAGGCCCGCCGCCCCCTTTTTATGCAACTGGGGGTATTTTCATATGGTCTCATGGTTCCTGGCCCTGCCGCACACGGCGCAGGCGCTCCTGGCGACGCTCTTCACCTGGGGCGTCACGGCGCTGGGCGCGGGGCTGGTGTTCTTTTTCAGGACGATGAACAAAAACGCGCTGGACGCCATGCTCGGCTTCGCCGCGGGGGTCATGACGGCGGCCTCCTTCTGGAGCCTGCTTTCGCCGGCCATAGAGCTCGCTGGCAGTCTTGGCATGAACGTCTGGGCCACGGCGCTCCTGGGCTTTCTCGGCGGGGGCGCGCTGCTCTTCCTGGGCGACCGGCTCTGGGAGCGCATGGAGCGCCGGGCGGGGCGCGAAGGCGCTTCCAGCCGCCGCCGTGCGCTGATGCTCATGTCGAGCATCACGTTGCACAACATACCCGAGGGCCTCTCCGTGGGTGTGGCCTTCGGCTCCCTGGCCTACGGCCTGGGCGGCGCAACGCCCGCCGCGGCCTGCCTCCTGGCCCTGGGCATAGGCATCCAGAACCTGCCCGAGGGCACGGCGGTCAGCGTCCCGCTCCGGCGCGAGGGCATGAGCCGGGGCCGGGCCTTCTTCCTGGGCCAGCTGAGCGGAATCGTCGAGCCGATATCCGGCGTCCTAGGCGCGCTGCTGGTGCTGAAGGTGCGGCTGCTGCTGCCATACATGCTTGCCTTCGCCGCGGGCGCCATGATCTACGTCGTCGTCGAGGAGCTCATACCCGAGAGCCAGACGAACGAGCGCAAGGACGTCATGGCCCTCTTTACCCTCATCGGCTTTTCCGTCATGATGGTCCTCGACGTGGCGCTGGGATAAAACTGTTTTACAAAACCTCCGGCTGTGGTATCATTGTGCCTATACCACAGCCGGAGGTGCTTTTTTATGGAAGCCAAACAGGCGCCCGTCATGGGCAGGAAGCTCTTTCTGTATGTAACGGCCTTCTTCTCGGGCATGTCGGTCATGGCCATAGAGCTGGGGGCGAGCCGCCTGCTCGCGCCCTATTTCTCGTCCTCGCAGATAGTCTGGACGGTCATTATTGGCACCATTATGATAGCCATGGCCATAGGCAATGTATGGGGCGGGCGCGCCGCGGACAAAAACCCGGACCCCGTGCGGCTCTACCGGAGGCTGCTCCTGACCGCCGTGTGGACGGCGGCCATACCCTTCGCGGGCAGATACGTCATCGCGGGCGTCTCGGGCCTCTTGGCGCTCTTCGTGAAGCACAACTTCCTCGTCTGGGCCTCGCTGGGCAGCTGCTTTGCGCTCTTCGTCGTGCCGCTCATGCTGCTCGGCACCGTCACGCCCTCGCTCATGAAATACGCCACCGAGAGCCTGGACGACAACGGCCGCACCGTCGGCGAGCTGGAGGCCCTGGGCACCATTGGCAGCATCATCGGCACCTTCCTGCCCACCTTCGTCACCATCCCCGCCGTCGGCACGGCGCGGACCTTCCTCATCTTCGCGGCCATCCTCGCCGTCATCAGCCTCGGCTTCTTCGTCTCGCGCAAAAAGTGGATAGCGCGAAGCGCGGTCCTGGCGGCGGTCATCACGGCGCTGGTGTTCATGCCCTTCAGCTACAGCTTCGCCTTCTGGGAGGATGACCTCGCCGTAGAGGACGAGTCCATCTACAACTACCTCCAGGTCAAGGAGACGGATGAGAGCGTCGTCCTCTCCACGAATGTCGCCTTCGGCGTGCAGAGCATCATGATGAAGGGCGGCGGACTCACGGGTATGTACTACGACTACGCCCTTGCCGCGCCCATGATGGCGGAAGACTGCCGGGACGTGCTCATCCTCGGCCTCGGCACCGGAACCTTCGCTGCCCAGTGCCTCAAATACTTCCCTGGCTGCTCCGTCACGGGCGTGGAGATAGACGAGAAGATAGTCGCGCTCTCGCGGGAGTATTTCGGCCTGCCGGAGGAGGTCGAGGCCGTCGTGGGCGACGGGCGGGCCTACCTCACGGACAGCGGCATGTACGACGTCATCATGGTGGACGCCTATCAGGACATCACGATACCCTTCCAGATGTCGAGCGTGGAGTTCTTCACCGAGGTGCGCGAGCACCTGGAGCCCGGCGGGGTCATGGTGGTGAACATGAGCATGCGCTCCGAGTCCGAGGGCTCCATGAACGAGTATCTGATGGACACCATCGCGTCCGTGTTCCCGTACTGCGCCACGGTGAAGGTCAGCGGCGGCTCGAACCTGGAGCTGTTCGCCACGGCGGACGAGGGCGGCTTTGAGCGGCTCTCCGGACGCATCGACGCGCTGGGGGAGGATGACCCGCTGAACGCGATCATGGGCCGCGTCGAGGCTGGGCTCGTCCCGGTCGAGGGCGGCGAGCTCATACTCACGGACGACAAGGCGCCCGTGGAGCTTCTCGGCATGAGGGTGCTCGACGAGATGATCTCCTCCGAGCTTGAAACGCTCAGGGGGCAGATAAAGGAGAACGGGATCATGAGCCTGCTGGGGTAGAGCATTATATAAAACGCCGCTGGACGCGAGAGGGCCCTGAGTACGTCTGTAGGGGCGGGGGATCACCGCGGGCGTTATGGCGTCGCAACAGCCCCTGTAGGGGACGGCGTCCTCGACGTCCCGCTGTCACGGTCTCCGCCGACCCCGCCACGTTCCGCCGGCTCCCGCCCGGGCGTCGGACGATCTCGCAGCATATCACGCGGCACACGGGCCGTCTCCCACCCGCCGTAGGGGTCGGCGTCCCCGACGACCCTTCCCTTCGTCCACCGCCAGCCCCACGGCGGCGCGCAGGGGCTGCGGGCGGCGGGGCCGCCCGCAAAGGGGGGACCCCCGGCGAGGGTCCCCCCTTTACCCCCTCCTGCGCTTCATTAGCACAGGAGAGTTCCGCGCGCTGCGGCGCGCGGCCAGGGCTCCGCCCCTGGACCCCGCCCGCTTTTTTGTAAAAAAGCGGGGCAAAAAAC
>OHQM01000153.1_pt1 | contig 43480 bp, 62 predicted proteins | sample 1577941 | NCBI WGS metagenome assembly OHQM01 (sample SAMEA3879604, study PRJEB24766) | human gut metagenome | biome: human-associated habitat; feature: feces | place: USA | collected 1985/1987
TGATAGTTCTATATAGTACTTTAATAACTTTAAATATACTGTAATAGAGCTTTAAAGGAGCTTTACTAATCTTTAAAGTACTTTAATACTTTAAACTTATGATAGTTCTATATAGTACTTTAATAACTTTAAATATACTGTAATAGAGCTTTAAAGGAGCTTTACTAATCTTTAAAGTACTTTAATACTTTAAACTTATGATAGTTCTATATAGTACTTTAATAACTTTAAATATACTGTAATAGAGCTTTAATAGTTTTTACAACTTATGAAGGTATTTTTATAGACTTAATAGGGATTTTATAAAAATATTAAGGAAAATCAAAGGGTTATAGAAAAATACACTTAATAGCCCTTAACAACACTACTTAAACTATAAAAAACACTGTAAAAACAACTAATTAGATATATACAATCTTTAATAGTCTTTACAAATCGAATCAATTTTTAGTAGTTTCGTTTTATATTCCTTTTGTTCTTATTTTGTTCTCTTAAAGACTTTAGACAAAAAGAACAAATATAGAACAAGCAAAATATCTAAGTTATTGTTTTTACATAATAAATAAAGATTTTTGAAAAAATATAAAAAAAGTGCTTGCAATCTTATAAAATCTTTGCTATATCTTAGACATCACCTAATGAGGTGACTCTATTATTACCGGGCAACGTCCCTATAATCCGCCTATAATGTAGTAGTATTAAAGGGCTTGTATTATACGGCTTTTCTTCGGTTAAGTCAATATATAATTAAGCTATAGTATACTATTATCAACTAAATATATGCAACGCAATATATTGAGGGACTACTGCGCTTAATTTTGAGGAAAGGTTAAGAGAATGAAAGTAAATAAAAGCAACCGTAAAATCTATTATAAGACTGTAAAGGATTCTTTGCCGTCCTATATAGTATCAGAGAAATCTAATACAAGGCGTCGCTATTTAGTAGCTCTAAGAGAAACTAAATATATTTATAAAGCACCTAAAAGGCCTCTGCCTAGCTTTGAAGAACTAGCGACGTTAAGTAAAGAATCCTTTACACTTATCTAACATTAACAATAAGGAGGTATCACTATGGCTAAAAAGTCTAACAAAGTGTCCATTGAGACACTTAATAAATTGGCTGAAGAAATTCTTGTCAATGATAAAGAACGCAACAATAAACTACAGCAGTTTGTAGAGTTGTTTATTGACAACTTTAATACTGAACTAACACACAACGCAACGCCCTTAAGCAACCTTGTTAAGGGACTCAAAAAGACTGATGCTGTCTTAATTAAAGAATACTTTGCAAGTGTCACTAACGCAAGGTTATATCTTAATGCAAAAGGCAATTATACGGTTAAGTATAACATTGCGGCAGATACAGACTTGACCACGAATGACAAATACAAAGTTACTAAATGGTGGGAACTGGCAAAAAAAGCCGAAGTAATTATTAAAGACCATTACGATAGCCTCGATAAGGCTAAAAAAGCCTTAGATAATACAATCTTAAAGGCTCTTAATACAGCTAAAAACCCCGAAGAAAGGGAAGAAATTATCAAATATATTAAAGAGCAGTTTTAAGGACTGTACAATAGCTATCTTTAAATAGCTGGTATAACTTAACATAATTATATAAAAAGTCTCTGTACGGGCTTAAAATAGGCCTTTATAGAGACTTTTTTTGTATACACAGAGAATAATATGATAACTATGCAACAAAGAGACATACAAAGACGACTAAAAAATTTGTCAAAAGTCTTTTATAGTTCTTTAATAGTAGCAATAATAACTGGCTTCTTTCCTATCTTAATAATATCTTTAATAGTTATAATAAGATATTATTATCTTAAGTATATTAAAGACTATTAAAGATATATTAAAGTATAAGAGGATATAAAAGATGATTAATAGCAAAGAATATAAAAGAAATATTGAAGATTTAAAAGCTAGAATAAGACTTTTAAAAGATTCTATAAAGCATATTCAAACTTTAAGTAAAAATAAAAGTCCTTTAAATATTAAAGAACTTAAAAGCATAAGTAAAGACTTAAGATACTGCAAAGCTTTACAAAAATCTATTAAATCATCAACGGATATAAATGACTTTATAAAGTATTACGATAACAAAGGTCTTTTAAAATGAATCTTGCTGAGTATATAAAAAGTCACTCAGGTATTTGGATTGAAGTATCCCCTATAAATATACCAGAGAATTATAATACACACGAAGATTTTAAAGACTTTGATATTTCATCAGATACTTTATTTGTTATAACATATTATATAACACATAAAAAACTTTTTATATCATTTATAATGAGAGACTAAATTCAATCTTTTATAAAAGGTATAAGCCTTTATCAGCTATTTATATTGCTAAATATGAAGGCATTAATAAATATAAAATAGGAAGTATACTTTAATAGTATCACCATTGGCCTTTTACAAAGGTATTATAACATAGTTTTTAATAGTTGTCAAGTAAAAAATGAAATATAAAGGAAATTCAAATGTTTATGTTTATTTTAGGTTTCTTCCTGATTTTAATTATATCTGCTCTACCATCTTTTAAAGGAAGCGGAGTATATATTAGGAAAGTATGGGTAGATTTATATCTTTCTATTATGTTTTATGAATTGAAGATAGAACTTCTTTTTGTTATGGCTTATATCTTAATAAGGTTTGTATCATGAGTACCACATACTATTTAGATTTAAAAAATATATCTTTTAAAGTAGCTAAACCAGTTTTATTAACAATTAGAGATAAGTATAAAGTTAATAGAGGTTTTATGGATTGTCTTAAAGATAATACTGGTAATACTTATAGAGATTATTTAGCTTATATGGGTTCGTGTATAATTTATATTCACGATGATAGCAGTTTCGTAAACTGGGGGCAAGACCCTAGTGTTTGGGTAGATAGAAAACTTGTTGAGTTGCACATTGGAGATTTCTTGGATAAAGTAAAAATAGGTTCTCTTGACTCGTAGCTAAATTGGTTGTAGCGGTGGTCTTATAAACCACGTCTTATGCGGGTTCGAGTCCCGTCGAGTCAACCATTTTGTTTTCTTTAATATAAAATAGGAGATTTAATCAGATAAAAAATGGTATGAAAGATTCTTAAGAAGAAAATAAATACAGACCCTATCGTCTAGAGGTAGGACGCAGACCTCTCAAGTCTGAAACAGATGTTCAAATCATCTTAGGGTCACCACTTTAGAGAGAATAAAACAAATGAAAATAACACATGAAATTCTTAAAGCATATGCACGTGCTGGTATACCCTGTACTATTTCATTTGGTGGTTATATTATACAATGTATCTTATATTATGAAAGGTTATATACATCTGAAAGAGTATTTATATTGTCTTATGATGCACGCTTATGTGGTGTTCATCCTGATAATAATCAAGGCTATAAAAATTCTATAGCGCTTTCAATATATAATAGAAAAAAAGAATATGTTTTTTATGAACCCTCTATAAGAAATTTAAAAATTTTAATTGGCAGAATTTAAGTATAGAAATATACTTAGATAGCAGCATAGCTGCTTATTTTTTTAACAAACTTAAAGAAAGGAAATAAAATGGTTGATATTAAAAAACTGATTAAAGACCTGAAGAAAGACGGAAACAATGTTGTTATCAACATCTTCGAATCTTCTTCGTCTTCTCCGGTTGTAGAAGCTCCTGCTCCGGTGGTTTTGCCTGCTACTGATTTTAAAGTAGGTGACAAAGTTTTTGTATGTCATATTGCAAAGGACGGTAACACTAAACATACCAGAGGAGAAGTTATTGAGGTACAACGTAAAGATGAAGACGGTTGGTACACTCGTATCCTTGGAGACAATGGAAAACATTATCGTACAGGCTTGAAAGTAGACGAAGCTCGTAAGAATTCCAAAGTCGTTTACATTCTTTAGTACTTTATAGGGGGGGGCGAAAGCTCCCTCCTTTTTTATGAGGATACATAAATGAAAATAACACATGAATTTTTATATAAAGCAGCTTGTCATAAAGAAAAAGTTGTAGTTAAAATATATGATGGTATTATCGAAGGTTGTTTATATTGTGATAATAATGGAACTGTTTACTTAGCCCATAATAATAAGGATTATAATGGTTATATGCGCCGTGCTTATTGCCCTAATGAATTTAAATTTTCTTGGTATCTCTCTTCTCTTGCTGCTCCTTTTAATGAATCTAACGAAAACTGTGAGAGTAGTAGAGTAAAATTTTTAAACTTTCAAAAAGAAAAGTTTTTAATTGGTGAAATTTAATGGAGGTATAAATGCAATCAAATGACTTAATGAGATTGTTTAAAGCTATTGAATTCCTTTATAATGGAATTGATATTTCAACTTTAACTGAAAAAGATTTTAAAAAATTCTGTAATACAGATAAATTAGAAGATACTTGCACAGGTAATTTTATTATTGCTTTTGATGCAAATTCAAAAAAGCTTTTAGAGTTTTTTAATCCTTATATTCTTCGAGAAGAAAATACTTTTTATTCAATTTCAAAAGATTATATTAAAGAAAAAGGTCTCAAAGAAAACTTGAAAGTTTCTTATGAAAATCTTATTCAAACAATTAAAATTTTAATTGAACTTGGCTTTTGTGAATTTAATTCTTTAGATAAAGAGACTCTTTTTCCTGAATATTTAAAAGAACTTGAAGAAAAACAAAAGAAACACGATTATTCTAAAGCTTTAGATTGCCCTATTAAATCTGATATGACTATAGAAAAACTTGGAAAAGAATTTAATGTGCTTCTTGCTTTAGCAGATTATCCCGAAGCTTTAAGAGATAGACTTTACGAATACTATTATGCTAAACATGATTTTATTTTAACAAACTTCAAAGATTTTGAAGTAGTTGATAATAGAATTATTATTCCTTTATCTGAAAAAGATATTTATGATTTTAAAAAGTATGCTAAAGATAAAAAAGTATCTATTTCAGATGCTACAATATCTGCAAAAGCGATTGTAGTTTCAAAGAATATTTTGGATTATTTCTATTGCAGTTACGGTAATGCCTTTCAAAGTTGCTTCGCTTTAAATTCACCAATGATGTCCTGGCATGGTTATCTTCCTTATGGTATGACGCCAGGAAACTTTATAGTTTATGCAACAACTGGTGACGTAATGAAAACTGGTATTATCAGTGGTTCTAAATTTCACAATCCTCAAATGATTTGGAGAGCATGGGGATACGCAGATGCTAAGGGTCGCTTACTTTTAGATAAAAAATATAGAAAAGTCGGAGAAGAAACGAATACTTTTATATCTTTTTGCTGTGAATTATTGCATAAAAAATTTGGTGTTATTTGTGATAGAACTTCTGATAACAAAGAGAGAGCTCTTTATAATAATGGAAAAGATATTTATGCAATTTGGTCAACTTATAAGTTGAAATTTTATTCAGATTCATTAAGAAGAGTTGATAGTAAAAAGACTGTGTATTTTGAATATGCTAATGGATATAATCCAGATGAGCGATACTATACGCCTTCTTGGAGAGATAAATATAGCGGGAATTTTTCAGAGTATGCGAAAACAGTGACATCTTTTTCTGATGATTTTAATCCGTTAAAGCCCTTTGCTATTGAGAAAGGTTTCTTGCATAATTATAAGATATGTCCTATTACACAACTTCACATAAATATCTCAGAAGATAAACATGTATACGCAAAGTATTTTACCGAGCCTGTTAAGAATTTGATTGTACTTGATTATATGGATGGCTTTGTATTTATGGAGGATAGTTCTAACACAGTAGATATACATCGTTCTAATTTTGATATTTCATCTATAGGCATTGGTTTAACTTGTAGAATTGAAAGAGGTCACTATTATATTTATAATATTAATAATAGAAGTATTCTAAGAGGAGGTATAAATTTAAAATCTTTGAAAGAAAATATTAAAGGTTCTATTAAAGACTTTGAAGACTTTTCAGTTCTTTTAAAGATTATTGAAAAAGAAAAAATAAACTTTCAAGTATTTAAAAATATTAAGAAGGACTCATAAGATGAAAGACTTATTAAAATTATATTCTATACATTCTGTATCAGAGACACCTGAAGAAAAAGAAATTTGTGATTGGATTTGTAAAAGATTAGACGATTTTAAAGTAGACTATAAAAGAGTAGATAATACTATTTATCATATTGGAAAAGATAATAAAGCTTTACTATCCGCACATCTTGACCAAGTAGCTACAAAGGGTAAGGCTGTACACTTTTATAAGGTAGCTAATAGATATATTTATGGTTACAATAGTAATTTTCAAAGGACTTCTTTAGGTGCTGATGATAAAAATGGAGTATGGCTTATTCTAAAACTTCTTGAGAAGGGTAAAGAATTTGATTTTATTATTTCAGAATCTGAAGAGGTAGGCTGTGTAGGTATTAAAAAGATTGAACAGGAAATTAAAAATTCTAAAGCAGACTATTGTATTGTATTAGATAGAAGAGATAATAATGAAATTCTTAATAAGGGTTCTGCAACAAACTATTGCAAATGCTTAGCAGATAATCTTAAAAACTTTTTAAATAGAGATTATAAAGTTAGTTCAGGAACTTTATCAGATACTCAAACAATTTCTAAGTATATTGAATCTGTTAATATGTCAGTAGCATATTTTAATCCGCATACTGCTAAAGAATTTACAGACTTTGAAAGATTAGAAATTATTAAAAAAGATTTAGAAGATATTCTAGATTATTTTGTACATTATCCTGCTCCTGTAGAAGATTATAAAACAGCTTCTCATTATCCTTTTTATTATAATAAAAATGAATCATATTATGATTCAGATTACTGGAATAATTATGGAGATATAAAATGAAAAAAGTATATTTTTTAACTGGTAAACCTTTTATAGCTAACAAAGTTTATCTATCTGATACAGCTGGCAATATCTCAGGGCCTTATAATAATGTTAGAGAAGCAGGAGCATTCGCTATTAAAAGTGATGTAATCCTTCTTGCATTAGATACGAGTGTTCTTGATAAGAAAAAAGAACCACCAAAAACAATAAAAAGTATTACTATTGATTTTACAAATAACAAGATTAAAATCACAGGAGAAAATAAAGAAGCTCGTTGTAGACTCAATCTTATTGAATATGGTATTGGAGAATACCCTTTGTCAGATACGCAATTAAAGGATTATGAAAAGCTTATTGATGATTCTTTTAATAGAACTACGGAAGTATCTATCATCGGACTTCCCCCAATTGAAGGAGAAAGTTTAGATGCATTGTTATATATGTGATAGAGAAACTAATAATCTTAGACGTGACCCTGACGGTAGACTTGTAAGTATTTGTCATACTTGTCTAGAAGCTATTAGAGATTGCAATAGAAAGTATGAGGATATAAATGAGGAGGATTTAAAGCTATCTAAGATGTCTGGTTTAGAACTTATTAAGTATATAGAAAGAAAGGATAAGAAGAAATGAAAAATGATATATATGGGGTGATTATTCCTTATAATTTTTCTATTACTGAAAAAAGTAATTTAAAAAAATTTAAAGACCTTTATAAAAAGGTTTGCCCTCGTGGTTATAAACAAAGTCAGAACTTTAATAGCTTTTGGAATTATCCTAATAAAGAAAGAAGGTATATTTATATAAACAATGATATGTCTTTACCTGATTCTTGTACTGTAAAATCATATGAACGTATTAAAGCAAGTGGAGAATACTTTACAGATGATGATAATGTGTGTTATTGTATAGGAGAAATGGAATGAATATTTTAATATTGTTATTGACAGTCCTTATTATATGTGATATATTTATATTAAAGCATTATATACAACGCTATAGAAAATATGAGAAAGCTCTTACAAAGATTGCAAGTGCTGAAGAAGATATGAATAAAATGGTCTCAATAGCTATTAAGGCTCTCAATAATGTCGAATCTAGTTAAGGCTCATTTACCTTGTAAAGATTGTGGAAGTCATGATGCATTATCAATATATGATGATGGTTCTACTTATTGTTTTAGCTGTTCAACCTATCATAAAGGAGATATAAAGGAAGTAGTTTACATGGATGAAAAGAATATTGAAACATTAAAACTAGATGCTGGTACTTTTCCTGTCGATGGTATCCCTGATAGGAAGCTTACAGCGGATACTTGTAGAAAATTTGGTGTTAAAGTTATTGTAAGAGCTGGAGGAATTGCTCAGCATATCTATCCTTATTATAATAAAGAAGGAAAAATTGTAGCACAGAAAGTTAGAACAGTAGCTGGTAAAGGCTTTCATTGTTTAGGTTCTATGAAAGAAGCTACATTGTTTGGACAAAATCTTTTTCCAGCGAAAGGTGCTTACATAACAATCACAGAGGGCGAACTAGATGCTATGTCTGTATATCAGATGCAAGGAAGTAAATATCCTGTAGTTTCTATTAAAGATGGCTGTACAGCTTTAAAGAATATTAAAGATAATTATGAGTATCTTGATAGCTTTGATAAGATTGTTATATGTACTGACGGTGATGAACCAGGTAAAAAAGCAGCATTAAAGATAGCAGAACTCTTGCCACCTAAGAAAGTTCGTATTGTTAAAATGCCAGAGGATTTAAAAGATGCTAGTGAATTTCTTAAAGCAGGAAAGGTAGAGGAATTTAAAAACCTTTGGTGGAAAGCAGAAGAGTATAAACCAAAAGACATTGTAAGTATGGGAGAGTTATGGGATAGACTTCAAGAGTTTAATAAGACTCGCTCATATATTCCTACACCTTGGACAGGTGTAAATGAAATGCTTTATGGTGTAAGACCTTCACAACTTGTTGTATTTGCAGCAGGTACAGGACAAGGTAAGTCATTGTTTTTAAAGACTTTTATTCAGCATTTGCTAAAGACTTCAACAGTTAGAGTAGGTGCCTTCTTTCTTGAAGAAGTTGCTGAAGATACAGCTATTTCTCTTATGTCTTTAGAAGCAGGTAAGAATCTTAAGAAGCCTGATGTGTGGAAAGCACAGTCTCCAGAGGATTTAAAAAGATGGTTTGAAGAGACTGCTTCTGGAAATAGATTAGACTTATTTGATGGTTTTGATTTTGATGATATAGACCTTTTAATAGAAAAGATAAGATATCTTTCAAAAGCTAGAGACTGCAAAGTTATTATTCTTGACCACATTACAATGATTGCTGAAGGCAGTGATGAGAATGCTACTAATAAAATTAATAAACTTATGCCAGAGTTAAAGAGATTAGCCGTTGAAGAGAACTTAATTATTCTTGCAGCTTGTCATCTTAGAAAGGCAGCAAATGCTACTAAGACACACGAAGAAGGGGGGCATGTATCTCTTGATGACCTTAAAGGTGCATCCAGTTTAAAGCAATTGCCTGATATTATTATAGGTCTTGAAAGAAATTCTCAAGATGAGAATCCTATAAAAGCAAATACAACTATCTTAAGAGTTCTTAAGAATAGAGACTTCGGTGTTAAAGGCCCAGCTTCTGCTGTTGTGTACGATAAAGAAACAACAAGGCTTGTTGAGACTTCTTTAGAGGATTTCAATGACGAAGAAGAATAAAAAGAAAAGAATAAAGCCTAGAGATAGTAATGTTATAGCTTTATGGACTACTAATTTCTTTAAAAAAATTATTGAAAATAAAAAGAAGAAGAGGATTAAATTAACTAAGAAAGATATTTTAAATGGTAAGTACTAGCCTTAAAAGATATCGAGATATTAAAAAAGTATGGGGAGATTTTGATAGAGAATATTATATATTATTAAATTGTGTAGATAGATTAATAAATTTATTAAAGGATAAGTACGGAACTTTAAGTAAAGCTTCTATAGCTATGGGATATAAGTCTAAAGTAGAATTACAACACAGGTTAAAATATAAATGTATTGTACCAAACTTTAAAGGGCTTAAAAGAATCTGTAAAGCTTTAAATATTTCTTTTGATTATGCAATATTTGGAGAGGGATTAAAAGAATATAAACATTCTGATACATTATCCTTTAATAATTTTATAGAGACTTATAATAATTATTATTGGCTTAATAAACATCCTCTAATAACACAATCAATTTATGATTTATCTATTAATAAAAGACAATATCTGCCTTTAAAATATATTATAAAAGTAGCAAGAGATACAAATAAAAGTATAGATGAATTAGTGGAGTAAATAATGGAAATTAATTATGAAATATGTATTGCAGGTTTATCAGGAATTTCTAAAAAGAAATTTTTTAAATTTATAGAAAATATTTATTCATTAAGATTGGCAACATATATACCAAGATATGATAAAGATAAAAACTTTTTACAAATATCTTTTGAAGATAACATGGGTTATTTAACTAGAGCTCCTATGGCTAGCTATGGTATTCCTGAAACTTTATGTAAAACAGTAGATATAAATTATATACCAATAGGAGAATTGACATGAAGAAATGCATTTGCGATATTGAAACAGATGGTATAGAAAATTGTAAACATATCTGGTGTTGTGTATGTAGAGATGTAGATACAGATGAATTAAAAGTTTTTAGAGAAGGAGATGAAGAAGCTGCTAAAGAATATTTTAAGGAATATCAAAGGGTTATTGGTCATAACTTTATAGGATTTGATAGTTATTGGTTAAGAACTTTATGGGGTATCCATATACCTGTTACAAATATTATAGATACTTTAGTCTTATCAAGATTATCTGATAGCAGTAGAAAGTCTCATAGCTTAAGAGATTGGGGTGAACGTTTAGGAGTATACAAAGACCATAATGAAGATTGGACACACTGGTCTAAAGAAATGGAAGACTACTGTATACAAGATGTCAATGTAAACTTAGCAGTGTATAGACAATTGCAAAAAGATTTAAGAGGTTTTTCAAGAGAATCTATAGAAATAGAACAGCTTTCTCAATACTTATTATCTCTACAACATAGGCATGGTTTTAAACTTAATAGTGAAATGGCTTTATCTATAAAGTCAGAGATAGATAATAGATACTTTCAAATAATTGAAAGACTTAAAGAGTTATTCCCTCCTAGAAAAGTTAAAAAGTATGATACAAAACTTTGGAAAGTTAGATTAACTAAAGACGGTAAGCCTAATGCTGTATCTCAAAGAATACTTGATTCAGGTTTTGTAGAGAAAGCAGAAGATGAAGGAGAAGATTTATATAGAAGATTTAAATATGAATGGAAAGAGTTTAATATCGACAGTCCTACAGAAATTGTAGAAAGATTAAAAGATTATTGGGAACCTTTTATCTTTACTCCAACAGGACAACCAAAGGTTTGTGAAGAAAATTTAGATACTCTTAAAGAATCTGCACCAGATGAATTAAAGCTTATAAAGGAATGTAAAGTTCTAAAGAGCAGGTCTACTTTAATTCAATCATACTTCGATGCTTGTGATAGTAATGATAGAGTACACGGTACTGTTATGAGTATTGGTACAGCTACACATCGAATGGCTCATAGAAATCCTAATACTGGTAATATTCCTTCTAAAGGTCTCTATGGTTCTGTATGTAGAGAAATGTATACAGTTGATAAAGGTCGTAAACTTGTTGGTTGTGATGCTAGCAATATTCAGCTTAGGGGTCTGTGTCATTACATGAAAGATGAAACTTTAAAGTACAATATTCTGCACAAGGATATGCACTATTACTTTTCTCAACTTTACGGTTTGAATCCTTTAGATAAAGACTATGATGAAAGTAATAAAGACATGGTTGCAGGTAGAAAAAAGGGAAAGACTTGCACCTTTGCTATTATTATGGGAGCTGGAGAAGCTAGAATAGGCCGTCTCTTAGGTTCTGCAAAGAAAGGTAAAGAAGCTTTTGATAACTTGAGAAAGAACTGTAAGGGCTGGACAAAATTTAAACAAGAATTAGAATACAGAGCAAAGATAGGATACTTCATAGGTCTTGATGGTAGAAAGATTCCTTTAAAGAATTCTCATTTTGCTATGTCAACATACTTACAAGCTTTTGAATCTGTTTGTATGAAGTGGGCTATGATAGAAGCATATAGAAGAATTAAAAAAGCTGGTTTAGATGCTTTTCAAGTTGCAGTAGTTCATGATGAAATGCAATGGGATTGTGTAGAAAAAGATGCAGAAGCTGTAGGGATTATATTAAGACAATGTATTAGAGATGCAGGAGAACATTTTAATTCTTTCTGCCCTCTTGAAGGTGAATATAAAATTGGAGATAACTGGTTAGAAACACATTAAAGGAGATTAAACATGGCATATTTAGAAGAACTGCTGCCCGAGTTCAGAAAAGGGGCTAAGATTAGAAGCTCTATGTGGAGTAAAAAAGCTTATATTCATTTGAAAGATGGTAAAATCTTAGATGAAAGTGGATTACCTTATACAATACCAGCTATTGCTTTTCATATAAATGATTGGGAACTCTACCAAGAGCCTATTGATTGGGACTATATCATCAAAAATAAATACCTTTGCTGGTTTTGGGATGATGATGCAGATATTTATACGCTAGGCACATTAACAAAAATAAGCGATGTAGCAGGCAAGTTTGGAGATTTTAAATATAAATGGAACATCAACGGTAAATATTGGAAGAACTGCCGCCCTGTCTGCAAAGATGAAGTAACTTTTTATGAGGATGCGGAGAAATGAAATACATAGATTGGCTAAAAACAAACCCATCTAAAGGATATTATTGGGTTAAGTATTCAAAAGATTCTGAACCTTCTATTGATTCTTTTGAAGAATGGTATGACCGTGCAGGAAATATTGAAATACGTTTTGATTGTGAACCTGAATATGTTCTTGGCCCTGTTCTTTCATATCAGGAGCATTTAGATATAAAAAATCTAAAGATAAAAGCATATCCCTATTGTGTTTATGTAAATACTAGAGGAGATACTATTAAAGTTGTTAAATGGATGGGAGGAATTGTAAGTGCTGTAGATAATAGCTTTTTAAATTTTGATTTGAGTACTTCTAAAAGAGCTTTAAAAAAGAAACTATTAAAAAAATGGAGAGAATTACATGTATAATGTAAAAGAAAATACTGAATGGTTTTATAAATTTTATTGGAAATGTGGTGATGAAGTCGTAGAGATACGAACAAACGGTGATACATCCTTTGAAGACCTTAAGGAAATCTTTAGAAGATTCCTTTTATGCTCAGGTTGGCAGCCTATAACAGTAGATAAAATGTATTTAACAGATGAAGAGGGGGACAGTGTTGAAAACTAAACCAGATTTTGTAATAGCTAGTAGTAATAATTACACAGGTTTTATTTCAACAAATCTTAAACATGTTATTCATGGCTATACTGGAAGAAACGTAGAAGATTGTGTAGATTTTATCAAAGAGAATTGGCCAGAATCTACAATGACTAGTGATAATATGTTTGATAATATAAAAGATAAAAGACCTTATAAAGAATCTGATTTAATCTACACCAATAAAATTAAGACTCGTCTAAAACAATTAGAGGAATCCGAGAATAAAAAGATTATTATGTCTAATAAAGACTTGACAAGATGAATATAATATGATACACTTTAATTGTAAAGGAGATAAATATGGAAACAGTCTTATTGAAAAATGTAGTTATTAAATGGCCTTTTCTAGCCAAGAAAAATGATAAAGGAGAATACGCTTCTAATAAGTATCAAGTAGATATTGTACTTAATAAAGATGATGAAAAGCTTCTTGAAGGTATTATTAATAAACGTCAGAAGATTAAAGAAAGAGATGGTGAGAGAGTCATTACTCTTAAATCTTCTGTAAAGCCTCGTGTATATAATGCTAATAAAGTTCTTATGACTGATGATGAACTTACTAAAGTTGGCAATGGCTCTGTAGCACATGTAAAAATTACTAAATATAATACAAAAAAGTTTGGTGAATTTGCTGGCTTAGGTTCTATTAAAGTTCTTTCAGTTAAAGAATACGTTGGAGATGATGACTTTGGAGATGATGATGACGTCTCTGAAGAATCCTTTGATTCTGATGAAGAACTTATCTAGTTTAGTAGAGGATATATATAAAACATTAGAGTCCTGTGATAGTATAGATAAAGAATCTATAAAAGAATTATCTGATAATTTAACACAGATAATTGTTAATAGACTTTCACAGGACTCTAAAAGACGTGACCATCTTTCTTTGTCATCAATTGGTAAACCTTTAAGAAAGTTATGGTATGATTTAAAAGAGCCTAAAGAAGATAATGTCAGTCCAAGTAACAGACTTAAATTTCTTTATGGAGATATTATTGAAGTATTAGTATTATGGCTAGCTAAAGTCTCTGGACATACTGTAACAGATTGTCAAAGAGAAGTTAATCATCATGGTATAATCGGACATATTGATAGCATTATTGATGGTGAAGTTGTTGATGTTAAATCAGCTAGTCAAAGAAGCTTTATGAAATTCTTTAATGGAACATTAGCTGATACTGATAATGACCCCTTTGGTTATTTAGCACAGATAGGCAGTTATGATTCAGAAGTTGGTAAAGGTCATCCAGGATTTTTAGCAGTTAATAAAGTCACTGGAGAGATTTGTTTATATCAACCTGATGTAGACTTTGATATACCTAATACAGAAGAACTTATAAAGTCTTGTAAAGAAGCTTTATCTAAAGATACGCCTCCTGAAAAGAGATGTTATGAACCTATACCAGATGGTAAAAGCGGTAATTTAAAATTAGATAAAGGATGTTATTATTGTCCTTATAAAAAGAAATGTTGGGAGAATTTAAGAGCCTTTAAATATTCTGATGGTATTAGATATCTTACAACAATTGTTAATGAACCTAAAGTAGAGGAGATAAAAGATTGGTAGAGATTGTAAAAAATAAATGGAGACCTTTTATTAAACTTAAAAGTATCGCAGATGTAAAAACTAAAGAAACTGTAGATATCTATTTTGATGTTACTAAAAGACCTACTATTGTAGCAGGAAAAGATAGAACAATTATCTTTATGGGCAATAATGAATACTTTGAAGTCATTGATAAACCTGAAGAAATTATTAAAGCTGTTGAAGAAATGATTGAAGCTGAAGCAGATTCTAAAAGAGCTGAAGCAGAAGTCAATGCAGCAAATACAATGGCTCGTGTTCTTGAATTTAAAAAGAAATTAGATAAAGGAGAGCCTATTAAGGATGCCTAAATTATTGGTTATATCTGATACACATATTAAGCCTAGCAATACTGGTGCAAGTGAATGGCAAATGCTAGCTAAATATTGTTTAAAGACTAAACCAGAATATATTATTCATTTAGGAGATGTTGCAGACTTAGATAGTCAATCTAGACTTATTGCAAATAGAGGAGATTTCTCATTAGAATATGAAATAGAAGTTGTAAGAATTGTTTTAGAAATCTTTCATAGTGTATTTAAAGAATACAATGATAGACAAAGACATAATAAAAAGAAAATGTACAGACCTAAAATGATTCTTACACTTGGCAATCATGATGTACGCAATGGTATTACAAATATTCAAGATTTATTTGAGAGCTATGGCTGGACTGTGTATGATTATTTAGAGCCTGTGCAGATTGAAGGAATTACTTTTGCGCATTGTATGCATAAAGGTTTATCTGATTCAGTTTGCACAACAGCGCAAGAGCTCTTAGAAAATTGGCACGGTACTATTGTAGTCGGTCATGGCCATCATAAAGATTTCTATGAGAGTTATTCTGTTGCTACTAAAAAGACTATCACTGCTTTAAGAAGTCCTTGCTTTATGTCTGAAGGTTCTGCTTGGGCTATACAAACTAAAAACAAATGGTCTAAAGGTTTCACAGAAATTGATACAGACCCTTTTAATTTTGTATGGAGAAATATGGAATGTCTATACAGGATTTAATAGAGCGTGTAGCTTCTTTATATTCTATTGAAGAAGTTCTTTATATCCTAAACAAAGATGAAGAATGGTTATTAAATAGAATTAAAGATGAACTTATAGAACATAAAGAAGAATTTATATCTGGTGATGAATTTTATACAAGGATAGATTAATGAGATACTATATAGGAATTGACCCTGGCAGCAAAGGAGCTATGGCAGTACTTAACCAAGACGGTGAAGTCGTAGATATTAGAGACCTTACTTCTAATGTTATGGACTACGCAGGTATGTTGATATACGTTTGCTATCCTACTGATTCTTATGCAGTTGCTGTTGAAGATGTCAGAGGAAGACCGGGGCAATCCTGTATAGCCAATACAACCTTTATGAAATTAGCAGGTTACGCAGAGTTACTTGGTGCTTCTTTTGCAGTAGGTAATCCAAACTCTGATTACTTTAAAGTCTCTCCTCTTACATGGAAAAAACACTTTGGCTTAACTACTAGAGGTCTTACTAAGACAGAACGTAAACATCTTTCAATAGACTTAGCCAAAAGATTCTTTCCATCTGTTGCAGATAAATTAACAGCTAGTAAAGATGGTAGAGCGGAAGCTTTATTAATTGCTAAATATTGTAAGGAGATACTCTGTGTTTAATATAAATAAAAACTATAATGAGATTATGCTTAACCAAACAAGATATGAATACATACCTAAATGGAAAATAAGACAAGCAAAGTTTTTAATGACTTGTTATAAAGTCTGTCCTAAATGTGGTAGTGTTCTTTCTTTAGATGCTAAAGGTTGTAGTAATTGTCTATTACAATTTAAAGGAGATAAACGTAAAGATGTTAAATGAATGGGCTAAAGGTATTCTGAAAGCTAATAGAATTCCTGAAGACATTGTAGATTCTGTCAATGCTAATATGGAAATTACTTTTAAAGACGGAACTACTCGAACACTTTGTGAAGTTTGGACAAGAGTAATGGGTTACTTAAGACCTTCTTCAGAATTTAATAAAGGTAAATATAGCGAATTTAAAACACGAAAATACTTTAAAGAACCGGAGGATACTGATGAGAAACGAAAGAACTAATCTTTTTAAAATCTTTTATGATGCTGAGGATGATTGCTTTGGATACTCAGCAAGCTATGAAGCTCTTAAAAAGATAGAGGTAGACAGACTGTATAACCTTTTAGGTGAAGTCTTATGTGTACTCGATGATGTATATGATGAGATTGGGGATAGAAGACATGCGTAGAGAAGACCTTTTAGATGTTGCTAAAGAAATTACTAAAGGACATAGAGAGGAACATTATGGCTCTCCTGAAGATAACTTTCAAAATATTGCAAATCTTTGGAGTACCTATCTACATGACAAAGTTATTTCAGCAGAAGATGTAGCTGTTATGATGATTCTTATGAAAGCTGCAAGACTTAAATCAGATATTACACACGTTGATAGCTGGATAGATATTGCAGGTTATGCTGCTTGTGGTTGTGAAATTGTAACAAAAGGTAAAGTAGATAATGCACACGTTGCTTAAAGTCATTGGAGCTTTCTTAAATAGAATTAGAGGAGGGCTTTGGGATGTTCCTATTAATAAAATATATTATCCAATCTTTTTAGGATTCATTACAAACAATGTATTGGTTCCTTTAGGCGCCTACTTAGGTCAGCAAATATGTGGTTGGGGAGCTTATATAGGTTCTATTACAACAGGAGTAAAACCTGCAGAGGAATGTAAATGGATTGATTGGTGTGTTAAAAAACTAGAGAATTATCCAAGACTCTGGGGCAGCGCTGCTTTAGCTATCAGAGGACTTATATGGAATGCTTGCATAGCTTTATTCTACCCTTCACTATCCTTTGTATTTGTAGGTTTGCTTATGCCAGTCTGCTATATTATTCCTACAATTCTTTTATATAAAACTAAATACAATAACACTAAAGCTGCTTGGAATATTGGTGAAGTTCTTTGGGGTTCATTACAAACTGGAGCGTTATTATGGTAGATATTTGTAAGTGTGCTAATGCTAAGGAGTGCTCTAAAAAAGATACTTGCTTTCGTCATTTAGCTGAAGATAGTATTATGCAGAGCTACTGTACATTCTATAAATTACACAGAGATATCTGTCCTTATTATATGCCTGTAAAGGATGAAGAACAGCTTAAAGAACTTAATAATAGATGGAGAGAGTAATGCTAGAAAAATATCAGAAGCTTACAAAAGAGTTTGAAGAACTGAGATTAAAACCTTATAGATGTACTGCTGGTAAATTAACTATAGGTTACGGTAGGAATCTTGAAGATGTTGGTATTAGTCCTTCAGAAGCTGCTTATTTGTTTCAAGCAGACTTTGCAAGAGCTATTCAAGATGCTATTAAACTTTGTAAGGAATATGATATAGAATATAAAGACCTTATTGAACAGCGTTTCTACGTCATTGTAGATATGTGTTTTAATATGGGCATACAACGTACTAGAAAATTTAAAAAGTTCTTCAGTGCCCTTAAAAAGGGCCTTTATGAAGACGCTAGTAAAGAGATGCTAGATTCTTTATGGGCTAAACAGGTAGGTAATAGAGCTGTCAAATTATCTGCTTTAATGAAAGGTTAAAAATAATACTTGACAACTATTAAAAACTATGTTATAATACCTTTGTAAAAGGCCAATGGTGATACTATAAATACTCTATAAAATAACCTGCATCGATTCGTTTTAAGAGTCTTTGCAGGTTATTTATTATTTAATATTCTTGTATCTTACAAGACATTCTATAGAATCTCCATAAGTTTCTATAGTACTTATACAAGTTGGTTTAATGCTTTCATTACTCTTGCAAGAGCTTAAGAATATCAATAGGAATAGATTGATTATAACAATCACATGGCTCTTTAACATTCTTTACTACCTCTCTTATCTTAGTAATAGTCTTTACAGATTCTTTCTCTGCTTTATTATAAGCATCAATAGAGTCTTCTAAAGATTTTATTTCTTTATTCTTCTCGATATTACTATTGATAGTAACACCAAGAGCTATAGCTAATAAAACTATTGCGATATATTGATACATATTAAAGTCCTGTACAGAATAACAATAATGCTCTTGCTACTATTTCAGCTTTATCAGGATATAATAGACATGTAATAGCTAGTACTAAACCTGATAAAGTATATAAAGAATATTTAATTAGTTTCTTTTTATTCTTCATTTAATATCCTCTCTATCTGTGCTATCTTAGAAGATAATTTAATATACTTATCTGTATCCATCTTTTCCCAGCCTTCATCCATATCTCTCATCTTACTTCTTAAAGACTCTACTTGTTCTTTTAATCTATCTCTAGCAGCTGGTAAGTCATCTACAGAGATATTAATAGATTCTTTACTAGGTACTTTAATAGTATTTGTTAAAGCTCTATATTCATTAAGAGAACTTAAGTCAGCTTTATCAGGGTCTTCTTCTTTAAGAACTTCTTCCTCTTCCTCTTCTTCAGTATCCATCATCTTTAATAAGTCTGCTTCAGCTTTATAATACTCTTCATCAGATACATTAGGATTGTTCTTCATAGCATTTAATCTAGCTTCAGCTTTACTAAGTTTAGAGTTATTACCTTTAGTAGTAATTAATTTATAAGCATCTTTAAGGTCTTCTAAGTATTTACTAACCTCTTCTATTCTTTGAGGAATCCTTTCTAATCCTTGTAAAGCACTGGTAGAAATATCTGCTGAACGACTTACTAAAGATTCTTTAGTGGTTTGTTTAGAGGTATCCCATACCTTTTCAGTTTCACCTAAAGGTTTTATACTACCATTAGATAGACTAGATATAGCAGCTTTTCTAGCTTCTACAGATAATCTTTCAAGGTTTCTATTAAAAGCATTAAGTTCTTGTCTAGTTCCTTCAGAGCCTAATACATCTCCAGCAGTTTGCCAGAAGCCTTCAGTATCTTCAACCATTACAAGATTACCTGTGTCTCCATCAATGCGTAATCTATTAGCCTGCAATGAACTATTAAGAGTATTGAAGAGTCTTTTGCTTTCAGGATTTCTAAGAAGTTCTGCAGAAGCTCTTTTACCTTCTATAGTACTAATATTGTTTTCTGCTACTTCAGCAGCTTCTTTAATATTAGGGTCTTTAGAAGACTTTGCTTCATCTCTCTTAGCTTTAGCAGCAGGATTATTAAGAATATTTAACATATTATCTGCATTATTTACAACAGTATTGAGGTCTTCAGTAGACATATCTGCAACATTACCTAATGCATCAGAGCCCATTTTAGAGGCTACCACAGCATTATTAGTAAGCAATGATAGAGGATAGCTGCTGTCTGCAAGATTAGCTTTGAAGGTCTGAAAACCTAGCTTCATTGTCTCTTTATAATTATTATCTATCTGTTCACCCATCAAAGTAGTAACAGGAGTAGATTTCATACCTACAAAGTCTACATTAAATATTTGATTTGCAAATCTGCTAATTAAGTCTCTATTGTAAGCACTTAAATAGTTCACTACTTCACCTGGTAAGTTCATTACTACAGCACCTTCAGTAGTACTTCTAAGTGTTGCACCCATAGTAGCATCTACATTAGCTGATAACTTCTTCATAAAGTCTGTATTAGTTGTAATGTCTCTATTCTTAGCAGCAAATAAAGTAGTTAACTGTGTTTCATCAGCAGCTCTATCTGCTATTACAACTGCTTCACCATACTCTATGCCATTCTTTACAGCTGCTGCAATAACTTTATTCTTAATAGCTGAAATAGTATTTGCGTCTACTTGTTCAGGATTAAAATCAGGGCTTTGAATAAGAGCGTTTAAGTCATTATACATATTCATCTTAGCTAAATCTTTAAAGCTCATATCTCTTTGTATCATCAAAGCTTGTACATCTTGGTCTGTTAAATTACCTTGAGCAATTCTATTATTAAAATACTCTACATCCCCTTGTAATTTATTCATAGAATCTAATTTAGCAGCTACTTTATCATCACTCCAATTAGACATATAAGGATACTTCTCACGCATAGTACTAATCTGTGCAAGCTGTCTATCAGTCTCGTGTTTAGTAATCCATTGCTGTCTCTGCTCTTCAAGATTATATAAGCCTCCATTATACTTATCACGAATCTTAGCTATCTCTAAAGTATCATAGCCTTGAGCAATCATCTTATCTGTTTCTTGTCTGATTAATCTTTCAGCTACATCTTGACTGTATACTTTTTGTCTTTGTCCTTCAACAATCTCATCAAGTTTTAAAGCATACTCATTGTATCCAAGATTCATTTGCTCTTTTTTAGCATCTTTTACCATAGTAGATACAGACTTAGCAATACTGTCAAAGTCAATATCAATATTACTTTTATACTGTGGTCTTCTAGAAGTAGGCATAGGAGTAGGAGCTACACCACTAATATTATAAGATACACTAGGGGCATATCTAGCTGCTTCAATTCTTGTTTCTTGTCTATTCAGAGACATTATAGTTTCCTTTCATTAATGACTGTATAATTTTTAAGTAACCTGGACCAAGCTTTTTATAGACTTCTTGTCTTTTACTAGCGATAGTTAAATCTGCACCTGCCATTTTATCTATCAACATCCGTTCTAGTAAATCAGCAGCTTTACTATCTGGATAAGTTTCTTTAAGTATTTGTCTATAAGCTTTCATATCTTTATTGTATCTATTGATAAGTCTTTCTTGCTCCTGCTCTCTTCTATGAGGGTCTTCAAAGATTCCTCCAGATTCATCATAAGCATTTATCTGGTCTAATAAAGGCTCTAATTCTTTGTAGAAGTCTTCAACAGTAACTTTATAATCTGCTAATGCTTCATAAAGATAATTCATTTCCTTCTGTTCATAAGGTTGAAAACCTAATAATTGCTTGATAGCATCATAGTTAGTAGCATTATCTCTAAGATATTCTTTATGGTTATTAAAGAACTTACCAGTATGATAAGCTACTACAGCTTTAGCTAGGTTTCTAGGACCTGAAGGAAAGTATCTATCAGTAGCTCTATCTTTTAACCAATTATAGAAATCAAATTCACCTGTCTCAGGTGCTACAGTTTCTTTAATAGCATTATAAATAGACGCTACTTGACTGAAAGCTACACTAGCAGGTATTGAAGGCATATTGAACTCCCCTCTAGCAGCATCATAAAGTAAAAATTCTTTCTCAATAAGTTCTTTTAAATGTAAACTTTCATCTACAACTACACCATATTCTTTACCAAGCTGCTGCATAAGACCACTTGTAATAAAACCAGCTAAGTCAGGGCTTACTTTACAATCTTCTACAAGATTTTTATACATATTAAGCTCTGTGTTAGTATCTCCAAGAGTTCCAGCAGCACCCCATAAAGCTATCTGAGATAATAAGATAGATGCTCTTTGTTTCCTGCTAAGTCTTTTATTAAACATTGATTCTATCAATCTAGTAGGGTATGTTAACCACTGAGCAAAGACTGTTGTAGGCAACTTCTGACCCGCTTGGAAATTACTTTCACTTGCTTTAGTCATATTTAAATATAAATCATCAGAGTATTCTGCAATATCTTTAAAAGATTTTCCTTTGCCTTTCATAGCTAAGTATGCAGTAATATCAGATACGATATAGTTAAGATTTGTACCAGCATTCATAAAGAAATACTGTGAGTTAATTATTTTAGACCTTGAAAGAAATGCTGCATGCTTTGCATCCATGCCTACGAGCATCTTTGTACCATCTAAAGAGCCATATTGGTCCATATATTTAATGATATTTTCAAAGTCTTCACTAGTAATACCAGCAGCTTTAACAGCAAACTTAGAAAAGCTTCTACGTAATCCTGGCATATCTTTATAACGGTATCCAAGTCTTATGAAAGGATATGCAAGAAAAGCTCTAGTAGCATGTAAAGGCTCCATAGCAGCTGTTACAGTAACACCTAAGGCTTGTTTATATAATTGTGCAGGATTCCACCAACCCATAACAGCTTGAAAGCCCATAGCTCTAGCAGCCTTTGCAGGGTCTGTGCTAGCAAGTCTTTCAAGAACTTTCATGTCTCTTTCCATACCTGGCACATAATCTCCAAGACTTCTAGCAGCTGCTGTCATTACACGAGATACATATTTATCATAAGGTGTCTGTGCATTAGAGATTCTAAGATAATGTGATTGCATATTAAGAGCTGCTCTAACACCGTCTCTATCTTCTGCAGGCACTTTATTAATCGGAAGTATCTTAGCATTCTTTATAAGTTCTTGGTCAGAATAATTATTAGGATTAAAACCATTAGAAGTATCTACATACTTTATAAAGTTCTTTCTAAATTCTCTACCATACCAGTTATGGAGATTGCCAATAGCATTATTATACGCTGCTTTATTTATAGTCTTATCAAAAATTTCATTGATATTCAATATCTTAGCTTCATCACCATTAACAGCATCTAACAGATTTCCTCTATGTCTAGAGAATTCATAACGTGTATCTAAGATATCTTGTAAAGCATCATCAAGTCTTTCGACACCATCATAGACAGTATCAAGATTATTATCATATATTAAAGACTCACCATCTTCTAACACAGTAGCTTTATAATTGGTATCTATAATACCTTTAGGATTGTCTTTAGACCTAATAAGTTTTTCTAAATCTTCCCAATTATTAACTTTAAAGTATTTAAAAGATGCTTCTGTAATTGCTCTATCTGCTTCGGCTCTATTACCTGTTTCAGCGGCTCTCTTAGCTATTTCTATAGCTCTATTAACTTCATCAGCGTATTGTCTAAGAGCTTTAATATCTGTACCAGATGTAAGAGTCTTAGCAAAACCATTCATCTCTTTGCCTTCAGAGAAGATTCTTCTGCCAATCTTTACAAAAGCTGTACCATAAGTATACTTACGTCTTCCACCCGGAGCATAATTAGTAATAAATCTAGGTAAAGGAGTAGCTTTAAACTGCTCTGCAGGTACTAACATATAGTTGTAGTTTAAGTCATCTTGTAATTGAGACCTTTTACTTACCTGAATAAGTTTATACCCTTTGTCTATATATTCTTTCTTAAGAGTATCTGCTGTTATATTATTAGAATTATAAAGATTATCACCAATCTTAATAGACATACTATTAAAGTTTTTATCTAATAATGCAGGATTTGCTTCTTTAATTATTAAATCGTTATCAGAAAGCATATAACCTTGTCTTGATAATTCTCTTCTAACCTTATCATTATTTGTGATATACTCTATATCTGACACAGTTCTAAAATCTTTATAGGCTTTAACCATATCCTCAGTAGCACCGAGGTCTCTTAACTGGTCCTCATTGTACCATACACCACGTCCTGCATTAGCCTTCTGTCCTTTTTTATAAATGGTATTAAGAGCTTCTCTATCTTTAGAATTGAGTTTATGATAGCCTGTTGAATAAGTTTCATGCATTCTGTTACGCATAGCTGTAAGAAATCTAGTAGCTTGTATATCCTTAGCGTGTGCTTTCTCACTTACACCTACAACACCAGCAAAGATTCTACCAAAACCTTTAAGAGACCAATCTTCTACTGCATTATTATCACCAATAATCTTAAGAGCTTTATCTTTTAAAGGTGTAAAATATTGTATATAAAGGCCTTCACCATCTTGTTTAGTAATTTTATAAGAACCATCAGGTAAACCTAAACGCTTAGCATAAGCAATAGCAGCTACATCATCCATAGCAGCATCACCATTTATACCTGTGCCTATTGTAATAGAAGTTAGATAAGAACCACTTTCATCTTCTATAATATCTACTGCATTAATATCTAAAGCTTCTTTAAGGTCTTTATTCAGATTCACTTTAAATTCTTCAGAGGCTAATTGTTTAGCTAAAGATAAATCAGCTTCTTCAAATACTCCTTCAGCTCTATACTTTTCTATAATATTCATAGCTCTTTTATCTGCTAATGTATCTGCAATTTCTTCAGCTACTTTATTACTATAAGAGACTAATTGAGAATTCATAAAAGGTTTAGAAGCAGAATTAGTTACAACTTCTTCAAGAATTGTCTGAGTATCTGTACCTTGTTTTAAAGTATTAACAATAGCTTCTTTAGCTTTCTTAGTATTACCAGATACTTTAGCAGCTCTAATAGAATTATTAACAGCTCTTAAGATAGGGGTACCTATTTCAAAAGCTCCAAAGATATCGTTAGCTTTATTTACAGAGCCTTGCATATCTGTTACAAATGCTTCAATAGTCATAGGGTCAGAGCCTTTAACATTCCACATGTAATCTGTAACATCATCTAAGAATCTTTTAAACTCAGCAGTTGTATGTGTCTTAGCAAAGTCATCAATATATTTCTGCTGTCTTTGTCTAGTGGTATAGGAAGAGAACTCAAAAGGGACTTCTTTACCAAAAGGAAATACATCTTGGTCTAGTGCTTGCGCTCCGAAGAAAGGCATAAGAACACGAGACGCTCCTGCACCAAATTTTTCCCACCAACTAGAGTTCTCTACCCTATCTTTATTCTCTCTTGCCCAGCTTTCTAAGACTTCTGCTTTAGCTAATACTTCTGCTTCATCTTCTGTAATAGCACTATTATATGCATTAGAAGCTGTCTGAGGATTGTCTGCCCAAGCTTCCTCTACACTATTATCAGCTGCGGCAACCTCGAGAGAAACATCTGCATCTCCCTGTGCATTTCTGTTAATGTATCCTTGAATATAGTTAGCTACAGTAACAGCATCTGCTCCAGCACTAAGAGAATCTTCAGAAGCCATATAAAGATTATTCATTTCTTTTTCATAGTTCTCTTGAGCAACCTTCGAACGAGTACCTTTAAAGTCTGCTGAAGGCACTATACCGGCTTTCTCCTGAAGTTCATATTCTCTTTTTTGCTGTTCAGCAGGAGGTGTATTTATAAAGTCATTAAAGTTAAACTCTTCAGTTTTATTATCAATATCAAAGATATCCATTAATCAAATACTCCAGGAATTCTAGCATAACCATAGGCTCTATCAGTTACTACAAGTCTTCTTCCATTTCTTTCATAAGCACCACCAGAGTAGCTAATGCCACCACTCTCTTCAATGTCTACTTTATCGCTGAAAGGATTTTTATAACCATTAGCTTTAGCATAACTACTAGCAATCTCTGAAGCACTACTGAATAAACCTTTAACAGCTTCTTCATCAGCAGCACGTCTAGCAGCTTTACCACCACCCATAGCTCTAACTGTTGCAGAACCTGCTATAGAACCTACAGCTTCTCCTACAGGGCCAAAGAAAGAACCTGCAACTCTCATAGAGCCTGCTGTAATCTTAGCAGCTGTTGCCGACCTTCTATCTCTTTGTTCACCTTTTTTATAAAGTCTATCCGTATACATATTTAATGTCTGCAATTGCTGTGCTCTATTAGAAGTATCAATAGCGTATCCATAAGCACCTGCAAGATTGCTCGTAATAGTTGATGCTGCTCCAGCTGCTGAAGACACAGAAAAATCATCACTAAAGTTTTCTTGAGCTATTTGTGCTCTGGCTATTCGAGCTTGTCTAATATCTTGAAGAAGCTCTCTACCAAACTGAGCGTACTTTTGTTCTTCTTGTAGACCGTATGCTTTAGCTTCAACACCTTCTGCAAGTCTATAGTACTTTTCACCACCTGTAAATAAACCCATTGCTAAACCCTTATCAACATATTAATTGCAGCTAATCGAAAATCTTTATCCTTATCATTCCTTATTTCAATTTGTAAAGCTCTTCCTCTACCTCTTATATGTATTTGTGATACAACATAATCTGTGTATAAGAAATCTTTTGGAGGTATATAACAGCTCTGTATTAAATCCCATCTATTACTTTTATCATCTATTGACCATCCCCATCGCATTCTTAAGTAAGCTCCTGAAGAACCTATGTATTTCTTTTTAACAATAGTAGAGTCCTCTTCAGTTCTTCTAAGGATTGTTTGAAGTATAGGTGCTTGCTTATTAAAGTATGTATCATCAAATGTTAAAGGAACTGAAAGCATATAAGAATCATAAGAAGATACTAACCAATCTTTAAAGTCTCTACTATTATAATCTCCAAAAGATATAGCTCCGTTATCATCTACAATACAATGCTGTAGTGCTTGGAATCTATCATACTTTCCTTCAACTTGTCTAGCTATTACAAAGTCTTCATTAGCTTTTACAATAGCATCACCAGCATACAAAGAATAAGAAGGTCTGATACGTTCTGCTACAATGGTTGTGAAGACACCTACTACAGCTCCTCCATCAGATATTTTATAAGGCATGAAAGCATTATAGTTAAGGTCATAGACAAGTACACCATTTAATCTCCAAGGCTCTGCATCAGTTAAAGGATAGTACCAATAAATACGGTTAGTTGCAAAGTCAAATACACCCTTAGCGTTAGTTTTAGAGTATTGTGAAATATTATTATAATACTTTTGTATAGTTGTAGAAGAAATATTTTCAGCTACTAAAGTAGTACCAGTATTATAGTTAACACCTATTCTAAAGATACCTAAAGGAGACCAATAATAAACACTGTCAGATACAGATACAACTGATTTATTACCTGCTAATCCTGCTGAAGATAATTCTACAGTATCATATTCAGTTGCACTAAACTTTTTATCTCTAGGCGAAAGAAGACCATAAACTTTTTCTCTACCAAATACAAGAACTCCTCGGTTAAAAGTAGTTAATGCCAAGCCTTCGCCCATTGCTTGAAACTTTACATGTCCTCCATCAGTATCAATGATATCTGATATCTCTTCAGAAGTTGGGTCAGCTTCTTGATAGCACTTACCTAAGTTATTAGCATCTTCATTAATAGTCTGTGAAAATAATACTGTATCTCCTGCAAGATAGAAAAGTTTACCGCTCATTGAAGCAATATCGATAACTCTAGAAGAAGGACCTGTATAAGGAAACAAAGTTGTAGAACCCTTCATATTAACAGCACACCAACAGTTTACTTCAGATACAGAAGAACTTAAAGTTATATTTACTTTATACTGATTATATTTAATATCATTAGTAACTGCTTGAGAATTATTACCTTCGTTTCTAAAACCAAAGACCATTCTATCAATAAACTGCCAAGTGTTACTATTATCTAAGCCATATAATTCACACGTTGCAGATTCTTGAGGAGTATTGTTATAGTTATTACAACTAAAGAACTTTACTGAAAAGCTATTGGCTGTACCTGAAGAGTTCGGTATAACCATTTCTACTTTATTAATTTTAGTTTCATATACCCAAGCCCAGTTTCCTGAAGGATATCTATTATGATAACTATAAGAAGTTTCTCTTCTTCCATCTGAGCTATAAATACCACTTGCAGCAGACCTATCACGGTCAAAGTAGTTGAGTATACAATGCCCTTTAGGAGCTCTTGTATTACCAAAGTATACTGCTAAAAGATTAGTAGTCTGAAAAGAACCTGATTCATCTTTGCCTAAGAACCATTGCATATTATTTGCAGGATATTTATTATTATCTTGCTTTACTTTATTAATCTCATTCTCTTGCCAACCTTGATTAACTAGATTATAATGATGTTCATTACTTAAATCTACAGGCATTTCATCAACTCTTAAGCCATCTTCAAGACCTTCAAAGTCTCTATAGTAGATAGTAAGTTCTTCATAAGAAAATGTCTGTGTCTCAATATTAAAGGTAACAACAATAGGTTTAAAGTATTTATTAACAATAATTAATTTACCATCTGCAATAGCATAAGAAAGAGATGAAGTAAGGAAGTTAGAAATATCTAATACAGCTTTAGAAATATCCAAAGTAGTATCGTATTTATTAATACTATAAGGCTTATTCAAGTATTTATAAAAATGTAAAGTAGTATCTACTTGATATACTATAATATCTAAATCTGTTTTATTGACATTCTTCCAAAGGTATCCTGAATAAGCTTTGCCTTTAGCTGTACTAAAATACTCTCCAAACTTTTCAATATTTAAACCGTATCTTCTTCCTCTTGTACCATCATTAAAAATAGTACAGTTAAGTTCATCAGCAGTATTTACAGTACTATCAATGGTTCCATTTATTTCTGTATTAAGTCCTTGTACAAAAGGTCTTAAAGTTACTTTTGATTGGCTTGGCATAACTTTTTATACATCCTTGTACGTTTATTTATATCAGGTTCTTTCTTTATTTCTGCTAAAGTATCTCTATAATTCTTTGCATCTTCTTTCAATTGCTCATTATAAAGTTTCTTATCAATGAAGTCTTTAGCTCTAGCAAGTGTTGTAAAAGAATCTTCAAAATACTTTTTAAAGTTTTTAACACGGTAAAGCTTATTGCTATAAACTATTACAAAGCCCTTCCATTCCTCGGACGATTTTTCCATAATGTTGTCTCAAGTCCTTTCACTCTTTTTGCATGCACATCTGCAGTTACTATTTGTTTTCTTGCTCTATCATTTTCTAATTCATCAAAGACTTTATTAAGCTCATAAGCAGCCTGTACTTTAGATTTTGAAAGCAATAGAGAAAAATGTTGAGGAGCTAAATCAGGTACAAAAGTATCTTCAATTTTAAACTCAGGTAATACAACTCCATAAACAACAGTGTATTGTTCTATTAAAGTTTCTGTAACATTCTTATTAAAGCTATCACAAATAAATCTTTTATCATCAAAGCTTGTAAAGTACTGAGGACACTTATACATCTTTACATTGTAATTAATACCTGAAGGGTCTTTTACAGTTAACACAGTAGGCTTACCGTCTTTATCTACTTCTTTAGGATTAAGATTAAGACTTCTATTAATGAACTCTTCAGGGTCTACCCATTCCAAATCTACATATCTTTCATTTTCTTTATCATAGTATTTAAACATTGTTATCTGTGCCACATCATCATTGATATAGAATTCGGTAGGTCTTGAAGTATTTGATAAAGAATGCATCTGTACTACATTATTTCTAGCTTTAATATCTCTAGTATACAATAAATGATAGTAAGTTTCTCTAACACAGTTAGCAACCTGTACAGCTTCACGAGTATCTGAGATAGACTCTATCATCTGTCCATCAATACTTTCTAATATACGCTGTACCATTTCTAATAAAGTTTGTTTCATATCTTATTCCTCTATAGTATATTATACCACAATCATTCCTTTTTGTCAAGACTTATATAATTTATAAATACTTGTCTTATAATTGATAATGTAGCATTCATTTCTGCTGTGTTCTTTTCTAGTTTCTTTATAGTCTTTGCAGATTCTGTAGTTAATTCTATAAAAGATTTCATATGGCTATCTATTCTTTCATCAATAATTTTATTAATCTTTTTATATACTAAGAATAAATTCCATATTTTAGATACAACAAAAGAGATGACACAAAAGGACAATATAGTTAATATCATCACTTCTGAAGTCATCCCTATTGAATTTATTTGGTGTATAGAATCAACAGTAGTTGAAATATCATTTATAGTATTGTGCATATCCGTTCCAAGTACACACAAAACTTTGAAAGGTATTACATCATTGCGTAATAGTATTTCTTAGCTTTACCTTTAGGTCCATCTTTATCCTTGATAAACTTTTTAGCAAACTCTGCGTATCTGTTTTCGTCTTCACCTACTATTAAACAGTAATCTGAATACATCATATTCATAACAAAATAAAAATCTGCTTCTTCATCTTCATGAAAGCCAAAACGTTTTGCATGTGAATTAGTAGTATCTTTTGAAAATCTTTCCCCGGTCTTTCCATTATCATGAAGCATATCTTCAACAGCTTCTTCAGCTAAACACCAGTCCATATATTCACCATTTACTAACACATCAAGCTCGTACATAAAGTTTGCATTAACTTCTTTTATCTCTTCCATTAAAAGTTCTGCAAGTTTATCAGGCTTATTAGTAGCAGCTTCTTTCATTAAATGTTTTAATTTATGCATCTATCTTCCCCTTATAAGACTTTGGAGTATATTTATTACACCATCAGCAGCATCTACTAAACGGAAGTTAGAAGTAGGTAAGATATTAGATAACAACGGAAACTTTGTAGCCGTAAGAGATTTAGCTAATTCAGCATTAACTAATCCATTATCGTCCATTATAGGTTTCATAATACTTTCAAAATTTTGTATTATATCATTAATATCAATATCTAAAAACTTTAACAGCCATTGAGTTTTAGCATCATAATGTTTTTCTCCTAAATGTAGATAGCTTCATTGCTACCTTACATAAGCATTATAACATAAATACACAAGTTTATAAATGTCTATGAAAGGACATTAAAGTGACATTTTAATCTTAGCTTTAACAGTTGCTTCAGCAATGTCGAGAGCCTTTGAATGATATCTCTTTATAGTTCTTTCATCTACATTGTGGTTATAAGAGACCTCTTTAATCTTTAAACCATCAACATAAATTTCTGTTAAAGTTCTTTCTAATAATTCTGGAAGGTCAAAGTATTTAATTAAAGACCTAACAGTATCTTTACTAGACTCTGTTAATAATTCTTTAATAAATGTTCTATCTGTCTTCCACATATAAATAATTAACCTTTTAATTTTATCTTTGCAGACATTTTTTTTATTTTTGAAAGAGCTAATTTATTTCCTTTAGCTTTAACTTTCACTTTAATTTTTCCCATTTATTATTCCTTAATACTTGTAGAGTTTGTTAAAGTTGTAGCAGTAGCATTCTCTGCTTCTGCAATTGCTTCAAGGTCTGCTCTATCAAAGTAAACAAGGAATAGATGACATGCAAATAAAAAGCTAATAACACCACAAGCTAACTGCCAAGGTCTTACCATATTTCTTGCAATCTTCATAGCTATTTCTAAGTTTACTTCAGGTTGCATATTATTCTCCAAAAAATAAATCTATTTCTTCCTGCTTCCATGGCTTATTGTTTTCAAAGATTTCATTATCTCTTAGCTTTTCCCATTCTTCTCTAACAGTTAAATAATCTTTTTTATCCAAAGCTTTTTTAATTTCTGATTCATTCCAAGCAAACTGCATATAATATATCAAAGACTTTAAAGCTTCTTCTTGGTTATTATTCCAAGTACCTTCAGGAAGTTCTATGTTATCTAGATAAAACTGCAGAAGTTCTTTAGCAGCTTCTTCAGTAATGGTATCTCCTTTTTTAACTTTAGAATTATCCTGATAAGTATCCATCCAATAGCCTATATAGTAATTGCCATTTAAGCAAGGAGTAGCATAATAATAAAAAGGTGTATATTTAGTTATTAAATCAAAAGCAGTTATCATTGATTCTCTCTTATATATTCTAATTTACCAAGACCATTAACATCTTTAGTTCCGTAACCGCCGTAAACCGAAGCCTGGTAACCTTTGTTGTTGCCGTTATTTCCTTTTGTTTCAAGCTCAATGTCAAAATAATTGTTAAACGTCGAGTCTCGATTGACGGTAATGTAACCGCCGCGGCCGGCATTGCCGTAAGCGTCAGTACCTGCTTCACAGACAATAAGATTATACCAAGTACTTAGATTATCCCAAGAAGCTACTTGAAGATAACTATGAGCATCTTGACCACCAACTATAAAACGCACATAACATTTGTGATAGAAATACAATTTACCTACAAAGCCAGCAGCAGAGCCGGGATAGTTACAGCCGATATAACACCAGTTTGTCGTATTGCCGCCGCCTACTAAATAGACTTTATATACACCTGGCCTATATATAGGAATCGCTGCAGATGTTGTAGTTGCAGAAGGATTACCGAGATTATATATAACTTGCGAAGGATTATAGGATTGAAGATTATAAACCTTCTGTACTTCAGCAGTATTAATATCCCAAACAATTTGTCCATCAACTTTACACCAGGTAATGCTATCATCAACATATATATTGCCTCGCCAATACCAACCTGTACTACCCGGAATACCTCCTATTATATGAGTAGTATTTGCTACAACTTTTGCAGTGCTTTCAATTTTATCAACTTGACGAAAAGTTATTCCACCGTTCGTAGAATAAGACAAAGCATAAGCAGAGCCTGTAAATTGTATTCTAAAATAATAAACTATATTTGGATAAACTGTTAAAGAACTATTTTTATTTACAATGTCATAAGAAGTCCCATTAGAAGACATTTGCCAAGTTAATTTATTATTTTGTAAAAATATTACAAAGTCTCTTGCAGTAGTACCTGAGCCAGCTATAACATATTGTTGTGAAGATACATCAGAACTTGTACGAACTTTTACAATTAAATCCCAAGTTGATGCAGTGTGTAAGGTTTTAATAGCATTTGTGTAGACATAAGAGTTATCGGAAAAATTTTTTATAGTTCTATTTACAATATTAACATTACCTACAGGTATATAACAGAAGCCTGTATACACTGTCTTAGCCCCTGTTACAGGAACCGCACCTTCTGATGTAGCACTCCAAAGTCTTGTTTCACGACCTCTAACGTTCCATTTAGAAATATATGTATCACTGTCTAAATAGAATGTAGCATTTTCTGTGAATACATTCCATTCTCTACCAAGGTTATGATAAAAGCCTGACTTGATTGGTGTTGTATTATTAATATCTATATCAGTAGTCCAAGCGCCGCCATCAGGTCTAATAGAACATTTATAATATAGTCTTTTTTCAGTAGTATTATAAAGTCTTTTAAAATGTATTGTATAAGTAGAACCAGCTATGAGAGTGTAATTTCCGTATAAGTCGGATGCAATATCCCAATTTACTCCATCAGATGACAACCAGTACCTTAACTTGCCATTAAACACACCAATAACAACGCCTGCGCAGGGTGTCGCAACAACGCCAAACAGTCTTTGGTCAGCATTAACATTACTCAGTTGGAACTTTATAGCAATACGCCAGCACTCATTTTCACTAGATTTACCACTATCATCTAAAGTAATCTTGTTAGGAATAGAGAAGTACTTATCGTGTCCACCTACTACAGAACCTTTTTTTATAACATTACCAGCGTAGAAAAGCCCTGAATTAGCCCCTCTATCTTTTATCTTAGAAGTTCCAAAATACAAAGTCATAAAGCTACTCCGGTATACAGTATAAAGTATTAGTTCTTGCAGGGTCTGGTACAGCACTTACTACTATAATTTTATTATTAATAGAATTTGTTAAAGAAGAAGAGACATTTTTTATTTGGGTACTCAATTCATCTATCTTAGGTTGTATCTCAGTCTGTACTGTATTATTTAAAGCTGTTAAATCTTCTTCAGTAGCTAACTTTAAAATATTTCTTTGTTCAAAGTAATCGATTCTTCCTGAAGTTATTTTAAACTTACCAAGAGGACATACAACCTTAGCAGTTCCTCCAATCATAACCTTATTATCTTTTGTTATAGAATATTCAGTAGCTCTTGAGAAGTTACCATACTGGTCTACAAAAAGATAACCTTCATAAGTGTCTGTATAAGTTACACTTTTAGGTTTGCTGAAAGTATATTGAAAGTTCTTGTAAGAACCATCGTCATTCTTACCATTCGGCATTAATAGTGCAAGACCATCAGCAACCCAAAAAGTTCCTGCTAAATATCCCATACCATTACAAAAACAATATTTAACCCCTGTAGAATCTGCAATAGCTATCGGCAGAGCATATTTACCTTCCCAAGAAGCACCGCTATCTCCTGAGTATTTAATTATATTTGCAGAAGTATCATACCACAGCATCTCCGGATAACCAGAAGGAGCAGTTGCTTGTGCAAAGACTCGACCGTCATCTATAAAGTAAATACTTGTACCGTCTGTAAACAGTATCTTCTCAAGGTCTGGAACATCAGTCAGCGTAATATCTGTAGTAATCTTTACTTCATCCCAATTAACTCCATTAGGAAAGATAAGAGTAGAACCTGCTTTTATTTTAATAGAGCTTGAACTAGATTCGTATTGAATTAAATTAGGATTCTTTACAATATAGTCTTGAATCTTATCATATACAGCATCACCTGCAACATTAACAACTGTTGAAGGCATAATAAAAGCTTTAACACCGTCTGCTGCTTTATAACGTGCATTAAATACCCAACGCCAGCCAATGTTTTCATCATATCTACAGACCTGTTTAAGTTCTCCATAAGTAATAGGCTGACTGTAATCACTGTGCTTAACGTTAACAATATTAATAGTATCCGCACCATTCTTAATTACAACTTTAGTAGCATCAGGGAGAACACCAGCAGCTTGAAATAAAAGGTCTATCTCATAATCATAATCATTCTTTAGAGTATAAGAAGAAATATCAGGTTCAAAGGTCAAAGTATCTCCTTCAAGAGTTCCATTGAAACCTAAAACATTTCCTTTACCTACATAATCTGCAAGACCTTTAACTAACTTTGAAGGTGTTATTGCAGCAGTATTATTCATACCTGCATCTGCTTCTTCTTGAGTAGCGATACGGATAATACCAGCAGTTACTTCAGTAGCTTCTTCAACATTTACAATAGAACCTGCAAGTTCTGCCCAACCTTTAGCAGAATGAACACCGCCTATCTCGGTTACTTCAGAGTCTATACCTTCTGCCCATATCTTAGCATGCTCTTCAGATTCTTTAGCATTAGCAGCAGATACTACAGCAGCTTTAACATCATCCATATTAGATGCTACATTATCAATGTTAGCTTTATTAGCGGCTACAGTATTTACATTAGCAATATCAGAAGCAACTGTATTAACATTATTAATGTTCTGTCCTACTGCTTTAACATCATCGATATTAGTAGCTACAGTATCTATATTTGTTTTATTAGCAGCTACTGCATTGATATTATTAATATTTGTAGCAGCAGTATTTACATTGGTTATATCATTGCCTACTTTATTTACATTACCAATGGAACCTGCTACAGTATTTACATTGGTTATATCAGCAGCTACATCCATAACCTCTGTAATATCTGTAGAAACTGTTTTAACATCTTCAATATTAGCAGAGACCATATGCACATCTTCAATAGCACCTGCTACAGTATCAATGTTAGCTTTATTAGCAGCTACATTATTAATATTATTTATATTTGTAGCAGCAGTATTTACGTTAGCTATAGAGCCTGCTACAGTATCAATGTTAGCTTTATTAGCATTAGCTTTTCTAATTTCACTATTGCTTCCTAATCTAAGGTCCGTACCTACAGCTACAACATTTTCATCAGCAGCAGCTTCAACAGCATCTTTTACAGATTGAGCAGCTTCTTGCGCAGACTTTGATGCAGCAGCAGCTAACTGTTGAGCATTCTCTGCAGACCTTTGAGCTCTTGTAGCAGCCTGCTCAGCTTGTTGAGAATACTCTGCTGCGTTACCTACTTGATCTTTAAAGTACTTTAAATTGATAAGGTCTGTATCTTCTTTAGGGTATCCAGTATTTATAATTCTATAAGAGTTCATATCAAGGTCTGCATCCATATAATTAGGAACAGTACCATCTCTTGATAAAGTATTTTCTATAGCATCTTGTACAGCTTTAAAGTTATCATTGATTAATGCAGTAGCTGCTGTATCATTTTCAGTAGTGCTATCTAATCTTTTTATAGGCAGCTTAGACATTATTAATTACTCCAGATTCTTTTAAAGCAGTTAAAGTTTCATTGATTTTTTTAGCAGCTTCATTAATATTTTTCTTAATACTATTATGAATTGTTACAAGATTATTATATAAAGCAAATAGTTCCGCAAAGTTTTTATTAAGATTATCAGTAAAAGAAATAGGTACTTCTGCAGAATAAGGAACATCCTCCATAGTACCATCTGTAATCTTTGTAAGTCCTAAACCATCAATAGTAATAACATTATTAATGTTCTCTATAACATCGGTGTTCTCTATAACATCGGTAATTTGATTTGTTAAGTTATTCACAGAGCTTCTTGTGAATTCTACATCAGGTAATTGAATCTTTCTAAAGCTACCAGAGCCAGAGCCGTTTGCAAAATACACAGAGTTTGCAGTAGCTGTAGAAGCACCTTTCGGCTCATGTAATAAATTATCTGGAAGCTCACTGTGTTGAATATCTGAAACAGCCATATTTAATTCCTTTAAGATACAATGGGGGCATCCGAAGACACCCCCTTAATAGATTTAATTAAATAAATTCTACGATAGCCTTAGCGACCAATCCAGTAGTAGTACCTCCGACTTTCAGATATCTATCTTCAGCCATTACAGTGCCTACAGCAACACCATCAAAAGCATTAGCAGAATTATCTGCTGGAGCTACAACAGCTGCCAACAACGCTTTAGCATCTGTACCATCTTTTTTAACGAGGTCCAGTTTAACATTAGCAGCAGAGCCTTTAGCTTCAACAATCAGATAACCACCAACTACAGTAGCACCTGCCGGAATCTTAGCACCATCACGACGATATTTACCGTCGAAGTTCGGAGTAGGTCCTTTAGAATCTACAACAACTTCAATGCAATTGTGCGCACCCAGTGCAGGTTTAGCAGAAGCCTCGTACAGTTCATCGCGACCTTCTCCACGACCATACTGACGGACTACACCAAAGCTAGACAAGTATTCATTATTAGACATTGATTATTCCTCCTTATGCCTGCGGGGTAATAGTAGAATCAGTATCAGCACAAAGAATAACTACGAGGTTTTCTTTATCACCAATATCCAAACCATAGCGAGCAACCGTTACATATTCCTCACGCTGTTTATCCATATTCCACTTACCTTCAAATTTCGGCATCTGTCTCCAAGCCATACGGAACGGACGTCTATCAGAGATGTTCGTAAACAGAATAGCTTCACCGCAATTGTTCAAGGCAGTGAAAGATTTAGCACCTTCTCTATCTTTCAGAGAAGTCTCACCAGAAACCTGCGGCAGATACTCAGAAGTATAAACATCCCAGCCATAAATCTGGAAACTAAACTTCATACCAGAGCTTACACCTTCACGAACAATGCCTTCAAATTTCGGATTGAACTGCAAAGAAGCTTTAATCCGCGGATTGGATACAATTTTGTATTCTTGATAAGACGGAATAATAGCAATACGAGGACCTGTGTAGCCCACTTTATTTAAAGCTACAGAAGCATACGCAAAGTCTTCCGGTGTCAGAACACCCCAACCAGATTCAGCATCACCTGCTACAAAACGATGGGACATACCGTTTACTTTGTTAGCATCATTAATAGTCTGTTTATTTGCCAGAGCCAAAATCTTCTGTTCCAAATCTGCGTAAATAGCGCGAGCTTCCAGTCCAGGAATTTTGCTCATAATCTGAGAAGCCAGATAAGCATCCTGCGCAAATTTAGCAGTTACATAGTGACCACTATTGACGTATTCATTGATTTCAAAATCACGAGTACCGATTTCGAGACCTTTATAATCAATCTCTTCACCTTCATGATAATCTGAAATAGTTGCATTACCAATTTCTACATCCTGCCATTTATCGCCATCAGGAAAAGAACTGATAACATCTACGTAATTCATCGCGACAAGTTCCGGTTCCAATGCTTCACGAAGAGCACCAGAGTACACAATAGCTTTAATGGCGGCTGCCTGGTCACGAGTATTAATGCCGTTTAAATCAGCCATTTAAATATTCTCCTTTTAATTTACCAATGATTATATTTTGAAAGGATAGAAGGATTCTTAATAGCTTTATTAATAAACTCTGCTACTGTTCTAGGATTTTTTATAGCAGAAGGATTTTTAAAGAAAGCTGTTGCTTCATCACTTTCAGAATCGTTTTCAATTTGTCTGGTAGATTGCAAAAAGTTTATAGAGTCATAGGAAACATTTTCTTTAATACCAAACATACTTTTAAAAGCTTTAGGACTCGTCTTAGCAATACCTATTAAATATTCTTCACTAACGCCAAGTTCATTAGCCTTATTCTTTATTGCAAGTTCTACATCCTGTGAAACTTTTGAAACAGCTTCTTTACAACTAGCTAAGTTGCTAAGCTCTTTCTCTTTTTCTGTAGATTCCTGCAAAGCTTTGAGAGCTATCTGTTTAATAGCATCTTCCGGTAAAGGAGTGTTAGTATTCTCCATATCCATTTGTGTATTCTCCCTAATATGTTTCAGCTCTTCAGTAATTTTAGATTTATTCAAAAGCTCTTCGACTTGCTTCTTAAGTTCTTTATTTTCTTCTTTAAGCTTAAGAATAAAGTCGTTTGCTTCTGCTTTAGCTTTTACTAGAGCATCAACATCTTTATAAGCAGAATGCTCTCCGACAACAATCGTAGTAGTGGCTGCGTTGTTATCAACATTGTCCGTAGAAGTAGTCGCTTCGTTGGTCATAATAAAATCTCCATATTCTTATTTCACCTATATTATACCACATTCTTTAAGAAATGTCAAGCCTTTTTTATAACCATCTTTATAAGCTCTCTTTAAAGCCCAAGAAGGACAATCAAAATCTTTCTCAGAAATCTTATCATTCTTTGCAAGTTCTTTGTTTATAATCTCTTCAAGCTTATCAAAAAGAGGTTTAGAAACTTTACAAAGTTCTTTATACTTTTCTTTTTCTTCTTGACTAACATTACATAGAAGCTTGTTCAGCATTTAAAACACCTCTTATTTGAGTTTCTTCTAATTGCTGCTGATTATACTCTGCAGCTTTACGCATATCTAATTCAGCATCTACACGAGCATTAGGTTTAATTAGTTTAGAAAACTTATCAAGACCTGTAGAATATACTAAGATATCTGCTAATTCTTTAGGGTCAAAATAATTATATACTAAAGAATCACTAAAGAATTGTGTATTGCTTAATTGTAAAAGCGTCTGTGCTATTCTAGCTTTTTCAGTATATGTAGAAGAACCTGTAGCAACAAACTTACCATTAGCTGACAAATCTTTTACATTTACATCTTTAAAGATAGTAACACCCATATCATTAACACTTCTTATCTTAACTACACGAGCGCCATCTGATAAGTACATGCGCATCATTAAAGTCAATAAAGGCTCAAGCATTTCTTCTTCAAACTTATGAGTCTTATCATTAAAGAGTCTGCTTGCAGCTGTATTAAGCTGAGATACTTCAAAGGCTGTCTTTTCTCCAGGTGTTCTAAATCCCATAGCTTCTCTAGGAGTTCCTGCCATCTCTTCCATCTGTGTCTGATATCTATCAATATATAAATCAGCTTGTAAAGCAGTGGCATCAGGTCTTAACATTTCTAATTTAGAATCATTATCCAATCCAATATGACAACCAGGATAAGGATACTCTGGCATCTCTACGTCACCATAGGAAACAAAGATAGGATTACTAATAAAGTTAAAGATATCTGCTCTCTTGTTTTCAAGAAAGTCTACCATAAACTGCATACCTTTAATATTCTCTAAGGGAGACATACTCCAAAGAAGATTCTTTCTATCTCTCCATCCTGCTTTAAAGATATTGCTGCTAAATCCAAAGTCTTTAATAGGCTCATTAAGCAATACAAAAGACCTATCCATAATTACAATACGAGAATTCTTGTAAAGCTTATTAGTTGCAATATCATAGAGGTCTCCATAAAAAGTAAGTATCTCTACAATATCTGAATTATAATAAGCACTCCAAGAGCCTAAGCCAGCAATGTTACAGATATCATCTTCAATAACTTCTTGCTGCCCTTGAGAAAGCCTATTGCGAATCTGAGAACGTTTCTTAATAGCTTTATTGAGAGCTTTCTTATACATATTAGAATCTTCAGGCATGTCTTCAGAATTTTTAATAAGCTCTCCTAAAGTTGTGATATTACGAATAATCTTAGGAGAACTAGCAAAGTCTACTGCAAACGGGTCAAAGAAAATACTCATAGGGTCAATACGAACTGCTTTAGGACCATTGTAGATTATTGAAGTTTTATTATCTGCTCCTCTTAAAGTTTGATTGACTAACACAGAAGTAGCAAAAGCATTACCATAATCTACATAATCTTCTACAATCTGTCTAATAGTAGGCTTAAAATTAGAGTCACTAAGCATTTGTCTCATCAAGCTTTTAAGAGTCTCTTTAGTTTCTGCACTAGTACTAGATGAATCATAAGGAATCCAATCTACAAAATCTGGCAAAGAGAACATAGCATCTAAATAATATGTTACAAGCATATCGCGAATCTGTGCAATCTTCGGAATATGTGTAGAGTTATCAAATTCTCTAGTCTGATTATAAATATCATGAGTACTAGTTGCATATATATTTTCTAAAGTTTCTCTTGCTGACTTATACCAATCTGCTTTAGCATTCTCCCACATAATGAACTTTTCAGAGATAGCAGAAGCTAACCCATCAGGTTCTTGAATAACTTTTATTTCAAATGTATTGCCCATTAAATTCCTCCAAAGCGGCTCATAACTTTTATAGTTTGTGGTTTATGATATGTTCTATATTTAGGAGCTACAGCAATTGATAAAGCATCTGCTACAGCGTTCTTAATATCATCATGTGCTGGTTTAATTTGTTTTAATTCTTCCTCTAATAATTCACAGTTACCTCCTTTATAATGAAAGACTTTTCTATCTTCATATAAAGGTCGAAGTATTGCTAACATTCTTTCTTCTTTTTTAGTCATAGGTCTATAATCTTCTATTGCAAGTCTTATAGAGTTCTCTGCTAACTTATCTTTTAAAGCTGTAACAATTACTTGTTGTGCTACTGTAACTTCTGCTCTAAGCTTTTTAAAATTATATTTTTCATGTAATGCTATAATATGATTATAGTACTCTTGTATTCTATCTGTTTTAAATCTATCAATATCTACAATATATCTATTGTTATCACTATCGATTCCTATTACAGCGATACAAGAAGAGTCTGCACGATTCTGCATAGAATACGCAAAGTCTATTGCACCATAAATATTTAATAATCTATCTTTTAAATAATACACACCAGCTCTACACACAAGATGCTCTCTATTATAATACATAAACATATCTTGTGTAATTAAAGCATTACCTTCATCATTAGGGTCATTATAGTACTGTGCATAGAATTGAGAAGTATCTAGATAACCTGCTTTAATTCTTGCAAGCTCTCCCATATCAAAGCCATAATACTTACCATCTTTACGTTTTGTTCTAGGCCATAAGAATTCACTATCAACTTCTACAACTCTTTGAAGAATATCCCATTGAGGTTCTTTACCTATTAATTCACCTTCATTATTATAGATATCTTGATAGGTCTCTTGCATAGTAGCATACAAATCTTTAGGATGGTATCTCGTACCTACTGCTAATATTCTTCCACCAGGATTAAGAATAGATTGTAATTGGCTGTATTGTTCCATAACAGCCCTTCTACCTATTTCATTGTTATTCTGAGGTACAACCATATCGTCAAGAATGATTAAATCTGCATGAGAACCTGTAATGTTTGTTGTAAGTCCACCAGTTTTTACTGTACTATCTCTTGTACCTTCTTGTTTACGCTTAGGATGGTCTACACAGATTTCAGTAGTAGTCCATTTTTCCCTTTTACCTTCGTCTTCAAGTATTAAATCAGGCCAATACTTGCTAACTATCTTAGATTCAAGAATATTTTTGATAATTCTAAGCTGTTGTTCTGCTAAAGGACTTGTTGCTGAGAGATATACAATAGATATTGAGGGGTCTTTAATAATTTCCCAAGCAGCAAATGCAGCAGCATAAAAACTTTTTCTATGACCACGAGGATATATTACAAGTTTATAAGGTCTTTTACTTTTATCTTGGATAAACTTACACATATCTTCATGGCAACTACCCATAACATTATAAGGAGCTACCAATTTAACAAAAGTTATAAAATCCTTCTCAGCTAATTGACGAATTTGAGAAAGAGTTGTAGGTTTATCCATTTATTCTTTCCCAATCTTTTAAAAGTTCTTTATCTTCTCTTGCTAAATCTCTAGCAGCAGCCTCTATATCAGATTTTTTAGGCCTTCCTCCTTTATCAGGAGCATCACCAAGGATTTTAGAGCCTCTATCTGCAAGATATTTAAGAGCACTCATACAAGATTTATTATCTGTATCCATAGCAATAGTAATAATTTTATTCATAGTGTCTGCTAAAAGCCTTTGTTCAGCTTCTTTCTTGTATCTTACATATAAATCTCTAATATATTTAGCCTTTTTAAAAGCTTCCCAGTGTCTAAAGTCACCTTCAAAGCAGTTCTTTACAAATTCTACTTCAGTAGGGTCCTTATAAAACATTAAAAACCATTTATGAAAGCTATAAAGACCATCATGGTCCTCTTCTTCAATTGTCCAAGTAGGTTTATAATTTGTTACAGAAGTCTCTGGAAGGTCTGCAAAGGAACTCCAGAGGATATATTTATTAGTTTTTCTAACATCATTCCATTTCATTTTATAAAACTCCCTTTATAGAAGTATTATAGCACATTTATAAGAAAATGTCAAGGGGTTATTTTAGGCTCATACAGAGGGATTTAGAGACACAGATGATAAGTTACACCAGAGAATATAAAGATTGCTCTGTATGGGCTTAAAAAGAGCCTTTAAATGGATTTATATAGGTCCTTTATAAACTGCTTAGGTTTTTATGAGAAATTTTTGAGACGTATTATGAAGCATTATAGACCCCTTAAACCCCCTGTGTACCCCCTTAAAACCTTTTAAGTCCTATAAAGCCCTATTAAGTCCTAAACAAAATCTTAACAAACCCTTTATAACCTTTAATAGTATATTTAAATATATTATTATTATTAATTATATATAAT